>SKER01000150.1_pt1 | contig 92509 bp, 75 predicted proteins | sample 4826961 | NCBI WGS metagenome assembly SKER01 (sample SAMN11008804, study PRJNA524170) | human gut metagenome | biome: Human fecal sample; material: Feces; isolation source: fecal sample from pouch patient p47 | host: Homo sapiens | place: Israel: Tel-Aviv | collected 2016-11-16
AAGACCCTACACATTTAGTTCGTCAAAACTTTGTTCAGTTTTCAAAGGTCTACCTCAGTCAGCGTTAAGCGCTAACTAACGTTCAATATTATATCAGATGCTTATCATCAAAGTCAAGAACAAATTTTAATTTGTTTTAACTGTCATTTGTAATGCGCTCTGACAAGCAACTTTTATAATATATCAAGTTGTCATCAATCTGTCAACAACTTTTTCTAATTAAGTTAGAAGCAAAATTGCTAATCCCTTGCGACAACGTTAACTACTATACCTTCTAGTCCTCTCTTCGTCAAGCACTAATTTTGCAGAAAATCGTTGTATTTTCAAAAACAGAAACATTACAATTATATTTCAAAATAATGTTCGTTAGATTTCGTCAAAATAAATAAAGCACCCAGTCCGAATTGGTCTAGATGCTTTATTTCATGAACAATTAGATTTTAATTTATTTTACACGTGCTAAGAAGTAACGCTTCTTACCTTTACGGACAATAACAAATTTACCATCAAAATGACTACTTGGATCAATTTCTGCATCAACATCATCAACCTTTTCACCATTAATGTGGATAGCACCGTTTTGAACATCTTCCCGTGCTTGACGACGTGAAGGTTCAATCTTTGTATCATCAACTAGCCAGAGAATGATGTTCTTCTTCTCACTGCTGATATCCATCGATGGCATGTTCTTAAAGCCTTGTTCAATTTCCTTGGTAGAAAGGTCAGCAACATCCCCGGAGAATAATGCCTTACTAATCCGTTGAGCTTCTGCTAAGCCCTCTTCACCATGAACAAACTTAGTAACTTCTTCAGCTAAACGGCGTTGTGCTTCACGCTTCCATGGTTCAGTCTTTACCTTCTCTGCTAATGCATCAATTTCATCCTTGGATAAGAAGGTAAAGTACTTCAGGTACTTAACAACATCCCGGTCGTCTTGGTTAATCCAGAACTGATAGAATTCGTATGGCGAGGTCTTCTCTGGATCAAGCCAAACGGCACCACCAGCAGTCTTACCAAACTTGGTTCCATCAGACTTCAGCATTAGTGGAATGGTTAAACCATATACCTTAGTTTCTGGGCCCTTAATCTTGTGGATCAAATCAATTCCAGAAGTGATGTTCCCCCACTGGTCAGAACCACCAATTTCTAGTTGAACATCATTATTTTCATATAGATGTAAGAAATCAATGGCTTGGAGAATTTGGTAGGTAAATTCAGTGAAGGAAATTCCTGAGTCCAATCGGGAAGCAACAACTTCCTTGTTTAACATGGTATTAACGTTAAACAGCTTCCCATAATCACGTAGAAAGTCGATCATGGTTAACTTATGTAACCAGGTGTAATTATCAACAATGGTAAAGTTCTCTGTACCAAACAGTTTCTCCATTTGTTTGGTTAGGGCCTTTTTGTTGTGGTCCAATTGTGATTCCGTCTTCAATTCACGTTCCGTCTTCCGACCGGAAGGATCACCAATAGCACCGGTCCCACCACCGATAATAATCACTGGCTTGTGACCAGCTAATTGGAATCGTTTCAAGATCATGAAAGGAATCAAGTGGCCAATATGCAAACTGTCCCCAGTTGGGTCAGTTCCACAGTACAGGCCAATAGACTTTTCTTCCGTTAGCTTCTTGAGTGCTTCTTTATCCGTCGTCTGGTTAATGGCACCCCGCCATTCCAATTCATCAATAATGTTCATCCTATCTGCCTCCATTTCTCCAAGTAGAACGAAAAAATCCCCAACTTCAAAATGAAGTCAGGGACGATTTACCGCGTTACCACCTTGATTTGCAGCTATTGCTAGCTGCCTCTCTAGTCGATAACGAGACGATCCGTTCATTGCTGAAAGGCTCGGTAATTGTAATTTGCTAATCAGTATTGCTTAGCTTGCAGCGACTGCTAAGTTTCTCAATGTCCAACTAACTAGCTACTGTGATTACGTCGTTGCCTTTATTGTTGCCGTTATTTTAACCATGAACCCTCGTCACTGTCAATCCTCGATACTAAAAAACAGCCACCAGAGAGGCAGCTGTTCTCATAACTATTTTTGCTGGCCCTTAGCAACTGGATCAGATTTCTTATCTTCTTTATGGTTCTTCTTCGGAACGTATACGTCATGGACATATGCTTCACCAGTTAATTCAGCAACTGGCTTGAAGGTTCCAGCAAAGATTTCATTCATTTGGGCTGTTGCTCGTGCTTGTTCGTAATATAAAGCAGGTACTGCCAACATCACTGGCAAATAGAAAGCAAATCCCAAAATCATGACTGCGAGGCCAATGTAAATGAAAGCATTCGTAGCCGTGTAAATTCCCCACCAGGTTAAGCCACCAAAAATGACTTCCCAGATTAGAACTGGAACAACTACCGTCACCAGCATTAACAGAATATAGTTCCATTTCCGGCCACCCATAAAGCGCCGACTAGCGGTTAATGAATGCCGCATCGATTGCCCCAGGAATTGTGGTTGCTTATCCCGATAAAGGAAGTTAGCTTGAGAATATTCAATACCCTTCCAAATCAAGATTAAGTCATTGGCAATCCGGCAGATCATCACTAAGATAGCATTCTTGGCAACCAGGCCAGAAATAATGTCCAATGGCAATGTCCAAAGGAAGAGGAACAATCCCATGTACAAGATAATCCGCCATAATTGATTCTTCCGCAAGTGCTTGAAGTGCATCCAAACAGCACCAGCAGAAACAACTTGTTCTGGATGACGCAGGCGATCCTGGTAAGTAAATTCAACCGCCGTTGTAAAGAATGAGTAGAAGAATGACAACGCCAGCAAAATAACAATGGCAACAATAATTTCAAGAACAGATAAGCCAATTGCTGCTGGGGAAGCCATTCCGTACATCGACATCATGATGGCCATCCCCACTGCACTGGTAGCACTTTGAGCATAGAAACCAACAATAAATGATAAAGCCAAGAAGATCACCATTATCCCTGCTAATGGCCACATTGCAGGTTGATATGGCTTCACTAAAGCACGTAAATCCTTAATAAATTTCTTTAAGGATAGGCTATAACGTTTTTTCATTAATAACTCTCTCCATATTTTTGAATTTAAACTTGATGATAACACAAATTAGGAAAAGCTCAATTTGTCGAGAATGATTTTCAAACTTTTTTCATATTTAACAATAATGGTGTTGGTCGCTCTTTCATGGTAATGTTCTTATTTAAATAATAAATACCGTTTTAAAATTATCTATTGTTCGTAATTTATTTTAAATTAAGGTTGATTTAAACTTAATTGTTCGTTATCATTAAGCCACGTTCGAACGGTTGACTGTCACCAAGGAATCTTAAAGGAGCGATTTAAATGAATTTTGCAACTGTTGAAGAAGGACTTACTCAATTACGCAATGGTGGTTTCATTATCTTGGCTGATAACGAGGATCGGGAAAATGAAGGTGACCTAGTCGCCTTGGGCGAAGGAATTACCCCTGAGACTGTCCACACAATGCTAAAGGAAGCTAATGGTCTGATGTGCGTACCAATGACCGAAACGCGTGCTCACCAGCTGGGGTTTAAGAAGATGGTCGAACACAGTACCGATCCAAACCAGACACCATTTATGGTTACCGCTGATGGAACATTCGCCGCAACAGGTGTAACAACTGGTGTCTCGGCTTTCGACCGCGCAGCGACCATTAACCAAATCGCTAAAAGTAATACAAAGGCTAGTGACTTTAACCACCCTGGTCACATTCAACCTTTATATGCCCAGCCGCGTGGCCTGCGAGACCGGATTGGCCATACTGAGGCTGCCGTTGACCTGGCTTTCTTAGCGGGGAAAGCTCCAGTTGCCGTCATTATCGAAGTCCTGAAAGACGATGGTCACATGGCCCGTCGCGATGACTTAGCAAAGTTGGCTAGTCAACTGACTGTCCCATTTTTAACCATTCAAGAAATCATCGACTACATGGACCGTCATCACATCGACAATGCTGCTGAAGTCCAAACAGTAAAGGCCTAATTAAGCCAATACCTGCGATTACAAATCAACACTCCCATAAAAAAACGTCTGATGCAATTATGCACCAGACGTTTTTGATATTTAACAAGAAACAGTCATTCTAGTACTTTTCCTTGTTCAAAACATTCAACTTGTCATCGAAGTCATAAACAACTGGTTGACCAGTAGCCATTTCCAGGTTCATGATGTCTTCGTCAGAAATGTTTTCAATGTACTTGCTCAAAGCACGGAGAGAGTTACCGTGGGCTGCGATGATGACATTCTTGCCATCAAGAAGCTTTGGAGCAATTTGGTCTTGCCATAATGGGATAACCCGTTCCAGGGTAACCTTCAAGTTTTCACCACCAGGAACAGTCCGTGGGTCCAAGTTAGCGTAACGACGGTCATGTAATGCTGAACCTTCGTCACTGGCCTTCAGCAATGGAGGCAAAACATCGTAAGAACGACGCCAAATGTGAACTTGTTCGTCACCGTACTTTTCAGCAGTGGCCTTCTTGTTAAGTCCTTGCAATGCACCGTAGTGACGTTCGTTCAAACGCCAAGTCTTGGTTTCAGGAATCCAAAGTTGGTCACATTCTTCAAGAGCATAGTGCAAAGTCTTGATGGCACGCTTCAAAACAGAAGTGTAAGCATAATCGAATTGAATACCGTGTTCCTTAAGGGCCTTACCAGCTTGCTTAGCTTGTTCAACACCCTTTTCACTTAAATCAACGTCAATCCAACCAGTGAACTTGTTAGCAAGGTTCCATTCACTTTGTCCGTGACGAATCAGAACTAATTTAGCCATGTTATTCTTGACCTCTTTCTTCTTATAGTTTATTTACAATATACGTTTAATATTATAATTCAATCCCCTATAAATTCCAACTGTGAAACAGGGAACAAAAAAAGTAATGAAGATAAAGTTTGCCAGAATATTCTGGACAATCTCCATTACTTTTTTATCTTATTTAAGTCCCGCCTTGGCACCAATATCGGTACGGTAAAAGCATTCGGGTTCATTTAATTGTTTTAAATACTTATAAACCGCATCATGAGCATCTTGGAGAGTCAGTGCTTTAGCTAATACCATCAGTAAACGTCCGCCAGCACCATCCAGGTCATTAAGCTGACCACTCACGTTGGCATAATCAATCATCACCTGGTCATCCATTGGTAATTGTCCTAATGATTGACCATGGACTGGTTGTTTAGGGTAGCCTTTGGAAGCCAACACCACCCCAAAGGTTGCAGCAGGGTCTTCCACTACTGCCGGTAAAGGCCGGTCATTAATGGCTGCATCAATCAGATCATAAAAATCACTGGAAATTCGTGGCAGAACCACCTGCGTTTCAGGATCCCCCAAGCGGACATTATATTCAATTACCTTTGGGCCATCCTCCGTCAACATCAAGCAAATGTACAAGATGCCATGATAATCATAGTTTCCCGCCACAAGGCCATGAACAGTCGGCTTAACCACTTGGTCAATCATCTGTTGACGATCCGCATCTTGCAATTGGGGAAGCGGACTATAAGCACCCATCCCCCCAGTATTCGGACCACGATCACCATCATAAGCGCGCTTATGATCCTGGGCCATCGGCAGCATTTCATAATGTGCGCCACTAATAACCACAAACATAGAGTATTCGGGGCCAACCAAGCACTCCTCTAATAATACTTCTGTCTGGCCCGCCGTAAACATTTCTTTAACGGTCTGTTCAGCGGTCACTTTGTCAGGCGCAATTACCACGCCTTTGCCTCCTGCCAACCCGTTTTCTTTGATAACTAGTGGGAAACCGAATTTGTCAATATGGTTAATAGCAGTTTCCTCGTCCTGACAAGCCAGGAAGCGCGCAGTGGGGACATGATACTTATTCATGAAATCCAACGCATACTGTTTAGAACCCTCTAATTGTGCGGCACGAGCATTTGGTCCAAAGATCTTGAGTCCAGCTGCCTGAAACTGATCCACAATGCCGTCCACTAAGCAGTTTTCTGGACCCACAAATGTCCATTCTACATGATGATTCTTGGCAAATTGGATTAACGATGAAAAATCTTCTTCATCAATGTCAACTGGTTCAACACCGACAGTTGGCATCCCAACATTGCCCGGTGCACAGTACACGTGAGCAACCCGTGGGCTTTCTTTGAGCTTTTTAGCAATGGCAAATTCACGCCCACCTGAACCAACCACCAATAAATTTACACCAGTCATCATTGGACTCCTTTCTTGATGCGACGCGCTCCGCCTTCGACGACAAGTCGCCGTTCTAATGCAGCTGAGTCGAAATGTGCTCGCCAGGAGCTTGCTAAGCTAGCAACCTCCTTCCTAGGCGTACAACGCCTTCGTCAGGAGAAATTGCTAGCCTTCCGCAAGCTCTTTGCTGGCTCGCACTCTCTCCTTTTTAATGCCTGAAATGTCTTACTCCCGTCATCACCATGGCAATTCCATACTTATTTGCCATATCAATCGACTCTTGATCACGGATCGAACCACCCGGTTGAACAACAGCCTTGATACCATGCTGACCAGCAAATTCTACACAGTCGCCAAATGGGAAGAAGGCATCGGACGCCATCACAGTCCGGTCATCAATATCATCCCCAGCGTGCTTAACGGCAATCTTCAGTGAATCAATCCGGTTAGGTTGCCCTTCACCAACACCAAGGGTCCGTTCATCATTAGCTAATACAATCGCATTTGACTTAGCATGTTTAACGGCCTTCCAGGCAAACATTAAATTCTTCAACTGTTCTTCAGTTGGCTGAACGTTAGTGACACACTTCCAGTCATGATAATCTTCTGCCAAAGTATCTTGCTCCTGCATTAGCATCCCGCCCATAACAGAAACAACTTCATGCTTAGTTGGCTCATCCTTTTTGCTAAAGTCAAGGCTCAATAGCCGGATATTCTTCTTCTTAGCTAACACGGCGTAAGCATCATCATCGAATCCAGGAGCAATCACAATTTCCAAGAAGATCTTATGCATTTTTTCCGCGGTTACTAGGTCAACTTTCCGGTTCAGAGCAATAACACCACCAAAGATAGAAACCGAATCGGCTTCATAAGCGCGATCCCATGCCTGTTCCAGCGTATCACCCTGACCAATGCCACATGGGTTCATATGCTTCATAGCAACTACGGTTGGCCGGTCGAATTCACGAATGCACCGCAATGCTTCATCAGCATCCTTGATGTTGTTGTAAGACAGTTTCTTCCCGTGCAACTGTTCAGCAGAAAGAACAGAAAAACGCTTTGGTAAAGCATCTTGGTAGAGCCATGCTTTCTGGTGACTGTTTTCACCATAGCGCATGGTCTCCTTCAGATCCCAGGTCAGCGTCAACTGCTCGGGATCTTCCAAGCCGGTTTGTTTTGTCAAGTATTGAGAAATCAGGGCGTCATATGCGGCTGTATGGCGGAAAGCCTTAGCAGCCAGCCGTGCCCGGGTGTCCAGGTCAGTATTTCCTTCTTCCATAATTTCACTCAGTACTTGGTCATAGTCACCCTTATCGACAACCACCGTAACATCCCGGTAGTTTTTCGCAGCTGAGCGCACCATTGACGGGCCACCGATATCGATATTTTCAATAGCATCAGCTAATTTAACATCTGGTTTTTCAATGGTTTGTTTGAATGGGTAGAGGTTGACACATACCAGGTCAATCGGCGTAATGTTGAGTTTCTTTAGTGTTGCCATGTGCTCTGGCAATTCACGACGGGCTAACAAGCCACCATGAACATAGGGGTTCAAGGTCTTAACCCGGCCATCCAAAATTTCTGGAAAGTGGGTGACATCTTCAATGCTGATGGTCTGAATACCAGCATCATCAAGTACCTTTTTCGTGCCTCCAGTAGAAACAATTTCAAAATCATTTGCGACTAACCCCTTAACAAAAGGAACCAGGTTTTCCTTGTCGGAAACACTTACCAATGCACGTTTCATGATCTAATCCTTCTCCTTTGCTGCTAATGCTGTCAAAACCTTCTTAACTGCGGCTGGATAAAGTCGGTGTTCGGTTTCATGAACCCGGGCTTCCAACGTTTCTTCACTATCATTTGGCAAAATCGGCACTCTTTTCTGAGCAATGATTGGCCCCGAATCCAGGCCGGAGTCAATATAATGAACCGTTACTCCCGTTTGTGTCCGGTGGTCATTAAAGGCCCGTTCGATAGAATGTAAGCCAGGATATTCCGGCAACCAAGCCGGATGCAGGTTGACAATCCGGTGGTCATAATGGTCCAAAATGGTGGGGCCCACCACGCGGAGGTAGCCTGCCAAAGCGATAAAGTCAATCTGATATTGTTGTAACAACTTTAATAACCGTTCTTCATATGGTTGTTTTCCACCACAGGACTTAACAGTGAAGCTTTCTGCAGGTACCCCGAATCGTTGGGCCCGTTTCATAACGGGCGCATCCGGATGATTGCAAAAAAGCAATGCTAATTCTCCTGGAATGTCACCATCCTGAAAATGTTGTGCTAGTGCTTCAAAGTTTGTCCCGTTACCGGAAGCAAATACTGCTACTCTCATTGTTCTGCCTCACTTAATTACAATCTTTGCTGCGTCTGCTGGTCGGGATTGCAAGCGGCCAATGACGTAAGGTTGTTCACCCTTAGCGGTTAACTGTTCTTGAACCATTGATACATTGTCTGGATGAACAGCTAAAATCAGCCCTAGCCCCATGTTGAAAGTCTGCCAACAATCATTAGCGGCTAAGTGACCCAGTTTCTGTAAATAAGTAAAAATAGCTGGGACAGGCCATTGCCCTTGGTTGATCACTGCTTGCAAGTTATCACCAATCATGCGGGGAACATTTTCAATCAAGCCACCACCAGTAATATGACTAATTCCTTCAATCAGGTCCTGATGAATTAAAGGCAAAACTTGTTTTATATAGATGCGTGTGGGGGCCAGAAGGGCTTGACCAACCGTTTGACCGTTGAGTTCAGTCGGCTGGGCATCAAGTTGGACATCGTGGTCCTTAAACAAGATTTGACGAACAAGCGAGAAACCATTTGAATGGAGTCCGCTCGAACTTAAGCCCAGTAACACATCCCCTTTTTGGGGGCGTTCACTAGTCAGCAGTTCATCCTTCTCAGCCACCCCAGTTACGGCACCCGCCAAATCATATTCTTGGGGAGCGTACATATCTGGCATTTCTGCGGTTTCACCACCAACTAGGGCTGCGCCAGCATCGCGGCAGCCGGCAGCCACACCGCTGACAATTGCGGCCATTTTAACTGGATCGTTATGTCCAGTTGCAATGTAGTCAAGGAAATATAGCGGTTCGGCTCCCTGAGCAAGGACGTCGTTCACACACATGGCGACGACATCGATCCCAATCGTGTCATGTTTGTTCATTTTCTGAGCAATTAACAGTTTTGTTCCAACACCGTCTGTTCCAGAAACAAGCACGGGGTGATGGTAATTCAAGGCTCCAAGGTCAAACAAACCGCCAAAAGCACCAATTCCGCCAAGGACACCAGTCCGGTGAGTTGACTTAACGGCCTTTTTAATCCGGTCAACTAACTCGTAACCAGCATTCACATTGACTCCCGCTTCTTGATAGCGATTCATGATAAGTGCTCCTTTCGTGCTAACCGTTCCTGTTCATTCAGGGACTTTAGGTATCCTGCTTCGTAGTCGTACAGCGGGGTTGGGTACTCACCAGTGAAGTAAGCGACCGTTAGCCCACCATTAGGCGCATCCCCAGCATCAGGTACTGCGATGGCTTTGATTAAGCTATTTACGCTAAGAAAGTTTAACGAGTCCGCCCCAATAAATTGACGCATCTGTTCTACGGAATAGTGAGCGGCCATTAATTCTGACCGAGTTGAAATATCAATTCCATAGAAGCATGGAAAACGAAATGGCGGTGATGAAATCAAGAGGTGGACTTCTTTTGCACCCGCGTGCCGGAGCATTTGGACAATCTGCTTAGAAGTCGTGCCCCGGACAATCGAATCATCTACGACAGCCACACGTTTGCCAGCCACCACACCACGGACCGCTGATAGTTTCAGATGCACGCCGCGTTCACGCAACGCCTGAGTTGGCTGGATAAATGTCCGGGCAACATACTGACTCTTAATCAGACCCATCTCATAAGGTAACCCGGACTCTTCCGCATAACCGGAAGCAGCGGACAGGGATGAGTTAGGCACCCCGATCACCATATCAGCGTCTACTGGATGCTCGCGGGCTAATAGGCGCCCCATTTGCTTACGAGCATTATGAACGGTGACCCCATGGATAATAGAATCCGGCCGGGCAAAATAGATGTACTCCATTGAGCAGATCGCGAGTTGGGTATTAGTGGTGTAGTGGTCGATATGAAGGCCATCACGATCGATAATGATCAATTCACCCGGTTGGACATCCCGCACGAAAGTGGCATTAACAATATCCAAAGCACACGTTTCTGAAGCCACTACGTAAGAACCATTGGCTAATTGGCCGATACAAAGCGGACGAATGCCATTTGGATCCAGCGCAGCAATCAGCCGATCTTTTTGTAAAAGCAAGTAGGCAAAACCACCGTGTACTTGATTAAGGCTCCACTTCAAAGCAGGGATAAAGCCGTCTTTAATGTGCTGCCGAACTAAGTGAATCAAAATTTCAGTATCCGAGTCCGACTGGAAAACCGCTCCCTGGTCTTCTAACTGGCGACGCAGGGTTTGCGCGTTCGTTAAATTTCCATTATGTGCAAGGGCAACATCCCCATCGTGGAAACGAAACAGGAATGGCTGCACATTAGCAATTGAATTATGGCCACTCGTACCGTAACGGACATGACCAATTGCTGCCCGACCGACCAACCGTTTTAATTCAGCCGGATCTTTAAACACTTGGGCCAGTAATCCGCGATCACGGTGTTGGTATAATTCAGTACCATCAGTTGAAACTATCCCGGCACCCTCTTGACCACGGTGCTGAAGAGTATGGAGACCATAGTAAACCAACTGGCTAGCGTCTTCGGCCCCGAAAACACCAAAGACTCCACATTCTTCATTTAATCCTTTGATTTCAGCTGGCACGGGATGGCCTCCTCCCATAAGTGTTGTAATTCCGTAACATTTTGATTTAATTCTGCATCTTGTAAGTGCAATTCCAGCCAGTGGGTGTTGGTGACGTTCCCAACTAATTGGGCGTCATGACCCAATGATTTTTCGAAGGCTGCTTGCGCACTAACAGGGACAGTGACTACTAAGCGACCGGCACTTTCAGCAAATAGCTGGGCCGCACTTAGCGAACGCAAATCTAGGTTCATCCCCAGATCGGTCTTGAAGAGCGTTTCTGCTAATGCTACTCCTAAGCCCCCTTCACTCATGTCGTGAGCAGAAGCAACATTGCCAATTTGCATTTGGGCCAGTAATTGTTGGAGGTAATGGTGAATATTATCTAAGTCCAACAGCTGTACTGTTCCCGAAATGTCACCCTTCATCATCTTTTGCAATTCAGAACCAGCATAGTCATCACCGGTTTGGCCGACCAGGTACACTAAATCACCTGCATGTTGAGCAAATGATGGAACAATGTAGTCTAGGTCTTTGATGAGACCCACCATGCCGACCATTGGTGTTGGGTGAATTGCCTTACCATTGTTTTCGTTATACAAGGAGACGTTTCCAGAAATAACCGGCGTATCAAAGACGCGACAAGCATCAGCCATCCCTTGAACAGACTGGTGTAATTCCCAGAAGATTTCCGGATCATTCGGGTCACCGTAGTTCAGGCAGTCAGTAATGGCTAGTGGTTCAGCCCCGGAAGCCACGACATTGGTGACCGCTTCAACTAAAGCCATTTGGCCACCAGCTTCCGGGTTAAGGTAAACAAAACGGCCGTTACCATCAGTCGTCATGGCCAGGCCCTTCTTTGTTCCCCGTACACGGATAACGCCGGCATCAGATCCGGGGCCAACAACTGTACATGTCCGCACTTGCGAATCATATTGTTGGAAGAAAGTCCTCTTGTCCGCCACCGTTGATTGTTGAAGCAGTGCCCGTAACGTCGCTGCCGGATCAGTAATTTGTGGCTGCCATTGAGGGGCTTGTTCAGCCTTGGTAATTCGTTCCGGTTTAGCTTCCCGACTTTCTTCTTCCAGAACATCATCAGTTAAGCTGGAAACTGGAATATGGCAAACCTCTTGGCCATCATGGTAGAGAACATAATCATGACCCTCTGTAATCCGGCCAATGGTCACGGCATCCAGGTCATAAAAGTCAAAAATCTTTTGGACGTCCTTTTCATGACCCTTCTTAACACACAGCAGCATCCGTTCTTGGGATTCGCTCAGCATGATTTCATAAGCTGACATATTAGGTTCACGCTGCGGAACCAGGTCAAGGTTGAGCTCCATCCCACTCTTACCTTCCGAAGCCATTTCCGCACTAGATGAGACAATTCCGGCTGCCCCCATGTCTTGAATGCCGACGAGCCAGTCTGGGTGCTGATGAATTAATTTCAGGCATGCTTCCAGTAAGAGCTTTTCCATGAAGGGATCACCGACCTGAACAGCTGATCGTTGGGTAGCGTGTTCATCACTAAAGTCAGCCGATGCAAAAGTTGCCCCATGGATCCCATCACGACCAGTTTTGGCACCAACATACATCACTGCGTTGCCGACCCCATTAGCTGTCCCCCGTTGGAGGTCGCGTTGGTCCATTAAGCCGACACTCATCGCATTACACAAAATGTTGCCTTGGTAGCAAGGGTCAAAAGTAGTTTCGCCGGCTACCGTTGGGATTCCCATACAGTTGCCGTAGTCACCAATACCACGCACTGTGCCATCAACTTTCATCCGCATTTGTGGGTCACTAAGTTCGCCAAAATGCAGAGAATCTAGTGAAGCAATTGGTCGAGCACCCATACTGAAAATGTCCCGCAGGATCCCACCAATTCCGGTGGCCGCCCCTTGGTAAGGTTCAACCGTGGTGGGGTGGTTGTGACTTTCTGCCTTGAAAACGACAGCTTGGCCATCATCAATATCCACTACTCCGGCCCCTTCACCAGGTCCTTGTAAAACCCGCGAATTCTTGTTAGGAAAGAGGCGGAGCACTGGCTTAGACTTCTTGTAAGAGCAGTGTTCACTCCACATGGCAGCGAATAACCCAGTTTCGGTATAGTTAGGTAACCGTCCTAATAATTTCTTACTAATGTAGTCGTATTCGACTTCACTTAAACTCCAATCCAGGTAGGGCTTCTTTGCTTTAATTTCTTCCGGTGTCATTGCCTGTTTCATTCTCTACCCCTCCACAGTAATGCGACCATGTTCTAATAACGACTTGAATAGTTTTAAGCCATCGGTGTTGCCCAAGATTGCTTCAACTGCCCGCTCTGGGTGCGGCATCATCCCTAAAACATTGCCTCGCCGGTTCACAATTCCCGCAATGTTGCGCAAACTACCGTTAGGATTCTCTTCAGCATAACGAAAGACAACTTGGTGGTGGGCTTCAAGTTCATCAAGCGTCTTTTGGTCAGCAAAATATGACCCATCAGCATGGGCGATTGGTAATTGAATCCGCTCGTGGGCTTGGTATTGACTGGTAAACATTGTCTGGTTGTTGACAACTTCCAGTGGAACCGTCTTGCAGATAAAACGTTGCTGGTTATTTTGTTTTAGTGCTCCCGGGAGCAAACCAACTTCGGTTAAAATCTGGAATCCATTGCAAGTTCCAAATACTGGTTTGCCTTCATTGGCCATCTTGACAACTGCCGGCATGATGTTGGTGAACCGGGCAATTGCCCCGGGACGTAGATAATCACCATATGAAAAACCGCCTGGCAACATCACCGCATCAAAGCCATCAAGACTGCTGTCGTGGTGAGAAACATATTCCACGTCTGCGTCGCAAACTGTCCGGAGAGCTTCATAGAGGTCAACGTCACAGTTAGAACCTGGAAAAACGATAACCGCAATTTTCATTTAGCTTCCTCCAATACTTGGTAACTGTATGTTTCCATGTTGAAATTAACTAGTAATTGGTCCGCCATCTTTTTAACGGCTTCTTCGACAGGTTCTTCTTGTTCGTCGATGGTTACGTCAAAGAACTTACCAACCTGAACATTGGTAACATCGTTGTGGCCGAGCGTATGGAGGGCATCCTTAATCGTTGACCCCTGAGGATCAAAAACCGATGGCTTGTAGGTTACGAAAATACGAACAGTTGTCATTTACTTATCCTCCTTAACGACCTTTTCCAAACGTGCTAAGACTTCATCGTACGTCTTTGTCAAATTAGCTAACTTACGACGGTAAACGTCCTTGTCCAGGTGTTGGTCAGTTTGTAAATCCCAAAGACGGCAGTTGTCAGGTGAAAATTCATCGGCTAAGACAATCTTGCCATCTTCGAGCCGGCCAAATTCGAGCTTGAAATCAACCAGTTGCATTCCGGCTTTTTCAAACAATGGCTTTAACAACGCGTTTACTTGCCGACACAGCTGCCACATGGTTGCCAATTGTTCATGAGAGGCAATCCCGAGAGCAATTGTTCCAGATTCATTGATAAATGGATCGTCTAATTCATCACTCTTGTAGAATGTTTCTTCAACCGGTTCAGGCAAAGCCTTACCTTCCTTTAATCCGTAACGGGTTGCGAAGTGACCAGCGACAACGTTCCGGGTCACAAATTCTAATGGGAACATTTGACACTTCTTTACCAAATCTTCGGTTGCTGATAGCTTTTCAATGAAGTGGGTCGGGATCCCGTTCTTAATGAGGTATTGGAAAACTAAGCTTGAAATGGCATTGGCTGCTTGGCCCTTGCCGGCGAAATGTTCCTTTTTCTTGCCATTCAGCGCAGTTGCTTGGTCCATGTAAACTACCCGTAAAACATTAGGGTCATCAGTTTGCCACATTTGCTTTGCCTTACCGGTGTACAGTAACTTTTCCATTAGAATTATCTCCTCTATTAAAAGCCGAACATTACTACAACTAAACTAGATTTTATTCGTTAAAATCTAGTTTCAATATACGCTGGGCCCCATAGGTTGTCAATATAATTTGCTAACTTTATTTTTAAATTTTACATTATTGTTCGTTTATTAGGCAAAATAATGTAAATTAAGAGCATTAATTGAAAATATGTTCGTTATTCATGATGATTACCAGAAAAATTTGCAAAAGTGGTTGACATTGAGAAAATGAGGAGTAGTCTATAAAGCAATTAGAAAATGATTAGACTTTGAAGAGAAGAGTAGTGCTCAACAATCCAGCAAGAGAGCTTCAGGTGGTGGAACGAAGTGAATTGAAGAGCATGAAGATGAGCTCTGAGTTAGTTTGCTTGGTCACAATGGCCGGGCAGGCCGGTAGCAACCGTTATCTTGCCGGGTATTTCCAGTTAGCTGGAGTACCTATTGAGGTTGCTATTGTGAATTAGCAATAAATTAAGGGTGGCACCGCGAAAGCTTTCGTCCCTAGATCGAGTAATCGGTCTGGACGAAAGCTTTTTATTTTACCTAGAAAGGAGTTTTAGAAATGACAGCAAATGCAACAAATGGCTTCTTATTAAGAAGTGGCGAATGGCACAACCACTTTCAGTTAAATCCCCTATCAATCGTGGTGGTTAACTTAATGCCTACCAAAGAAGCCACGGAACGACAATTTTTAACCCAATTTAATCAATTGGATCATGATGTTGACATCACCTTTATCTATCCCGCCACCCATCACTTCAAGGGAACTCCTTTTTCAGTAATTTCACGTGTTTACCAATCACTCGTTGAAATTGAGGGTCAGACAGTTGACGGCGTGATTATCACTGGCGCCCCAGTTGAACAACTACCATTCCAACAAGTTGATTATTGGGAAGAATTTCAAACTATCTGTGACTGGGCTGAGCGGCACGCCCATCAAACACTATTGGAATGCTGGGCCGCTCAGGCAGGCCTCTATCACGATTTTGCAATTACTAAACACCCAGTTAACCATAAGATCTTCGGCATTTACCAAGCCGACCAGCTTGCTCCAGAATTAGCCAACGACTTTGGAGCAGGAGGCCTGCTAAAGATGCCTCAATCTCGGCATACCAACAGTGATATCGACCCGCAACGTTTACCCGGTGACCTGCAAATTGTGGCCAGCAACAACCAAATTGGTCCACTGATCTTGCGATCCAATCAACATCACCGCACATACATCACGGGGCATCCAGAATACGAAGTCGATACCCTCGCTAGTGAATACTACCGTGACCGCAAAAAGCGGCTCCCCATCCGGCAACCGCTTCACTATTTCAATCACAATGGAGAAATCAATTTCTCCTGGAAAACTTCTAGCAACATTATTTATCAAAATTGGCTTCACGCCTTTGCACTTCAGAAAGTAGGTAATTAATTATGAGTAAACAACCACAATATCATTTTGAAACATTACAAGTTCACGCTGGTCAACATATCGATGAAACTGGTGCGCGTGCTGTCCCGATTTATCAAACCACTTCTTACGTCTTCAAAGACGCTAAACAAGCAGCTGACCGTTTTAGTCTCAAGGAACCCGGTAACATTTATACACGACTGACGAACCCAACTACGGAAGTCGTTGATAAGCGGGTAGCCGCTTTGGAACACGGGACAGCTGGAATCACTTTAGCTACTGGTTCGGCTGCCATTACCGCAGCTATTCTCAACATTGCCCAACAAGGCGACGAGATTGTCTCTGCCAGCACCATTTACGGCGGGACATACGACTTATTTTCCGTGACCCTGCCAAAGCTCGGTATCAAGACTCGGTTCGTTGACCCTGATGATCCAGAAAACTTTGCCAAGGAAATTAACGAACATACCAAGGCCCTATACGTTGAAAGTATTGGTAACCCGGGCATTAACCTCGTGGACTTCAAAAAGATTGCCAAGATTGCCCATGACCACGGGATCCTCTTCATCGTTGACAACACCTTCGGGACGCCTTACCTTGTTAAGCCGCTCGATTTAGGTGCCGATGTGGTCGTCCACTCCGCAACGAAGTTCATTGGTGGTCATGGAACCACAATGGGTGGGGTCATCGTCGAAAACGGTAAGTTTGATTACCGAGCCAGTGGCCGTTACCCTGGATTTACCAAGCCTAATGCTCAATACGACGGCCTCGTTTTTGCCGACCTCGCACCGGCCGCCTTTACGACTAAGGTGCGGGCAGAAACTGCCCGTGACCTCGGTGCTACCATTAGTCCTTTCAATTCATTCTTACTCCTCCAAGGACTAGAATCACTGTCATTACGGGTTGAACGACACGTTGCTAATACCCGGAAGATTGTTAAGTTCTTAAACGACCATCCAAAGGTTGCATGGATCAACTACCCAGAATTACCAGACAGCCCATACAAGCCATTAGCTGACAAGTACTTCCCTAAGGGGGTTGGTTCGATCTTCACCCTTGGTTTAACTGGTGGTGAAAAGGCTGGTAAGGAACTGATTTCCCACCTGAAGTTATTCTCACTGTTGGCTAACGTGGCGGATGCCAAGTCATTGATCATTCACCCTGCTTCAACCACTCACGCTCAGTTAAGTCCTGAAGAACTGAAGGCTGCCGGTGTGACCCCTGACCTCATCCGGATATCTGTGGGGATTGAAAACGCTGATGACTTAATTGCTGACTTATCACAGGCCCTCGATCAAATTTAAAAAGGAGGCTCCATCATGCGCACAATTACCCTTGGCCTACTGGGATTAGGGACAGTTGGTTCCGGCGTGGTTAAACTATTACAGGCCCAACAAGCAAAGCTCGAGCAAACCGCCCAAGTCCATTTCCACTTAAAGCGGGTAGCAGTCGCCCACTTAGCGAAGCACCGCAATGACCCGCTGCCATCTGGCACGACCTTAACCGACAACATCGATGACGTGTTGAATGACCAGGATATCCAAGTAGTAATTGAAACCATGGGGACGGTTAATCTAGCGCGTGACGTGATTAAAAAGGCTATTTACCGGGGCAAATCAGTTATTACCGCTAACAAGGACCTCCTAGCAACTGATGGTCCACAATTAGCAGAACTTGCCCGTTTCCGTCACGTTGACTTTATGTACGAGGCCAGTGTTGCCGGGGGGATCCCCATCCTGCGGGTGCTTTCCAATAGCTTAGTTACTGATCAAATTAATCAAATCACTGGAATTATTAATGGAACAGCTAACTATATTCTGACTGCAATGAGCTCCGCTGGTCTTTCCTACCAGGATGCCTTGGCGGAGGCACAAGAAAAGGGGTACGCCGAACCCGACCCAACTAACGATGTTAAGGGAATTGATACTGCTAATAAGTTAAGTATTCTGAGCCAATTTTCCTTTGGCCGGGCATTGGATCCTCACCAGCTCACTGTGACCGGAATTGACCAGGTTTGTAAGCAACAGTTAGCCGCCGCTAGTCAACTCGGTTATGCTGTTAAGTTATTGGCCATTGTCCGTCGAAAAGGTGACTGTATTTTCACCTTTGTAGGTCCAGCCCTGCTGCCGCAAACCGCCCAATTAGCACAGATTGCGGGCGTTCAAAATGCAATTGAAGTTAACTCTAATGCCTTAGGAACCACCGTTTACACTGGTCCAGGTGCCGGCGCAGAGCCAACGGCCAACAGTATTTTGAGTGATCTGGTGGCGGTGGCGGACCACATCATGAACTTCGACTGTGGGAAAGAATTTAATGGTTATCACAACCACCTGACGACTAACTCCATCAATGACCTCCCCCAGGCCTACTTGGCAGTTGCTAAACAAGCACCGCCAGTCGATTTAGCCTGGCAAAAGACTTCGACCAACAATGACCGGTGGGCAGGTATCACCCCGACCCTATCAACGACAGAAGCGGCAGCTCTCCAAAAACAGTGTGATTATCCACTATTACCAATTGCCAATAGTTGGTCCCTCTAAGCACTGAAGAGTGTTAGAATAGTCGTAATCTACTAATTTTGGGGGATTTTGAAGCATTTGAGTAAAATCAAACGACACGTAAAAAATGAGATGGCCGTTTGGGAGGCCGATCAAGGAATTGAACTCCAAAAGATCCGCGCTTCCCAACGCCATCTCATTTATAATCTATTGGCTTATTTAGCGATTTCGATAATTGAATACTGGTTAGCCGCCATCAGTAAATCGCAAACTTTACGGGCGGACGCCTTTAACAACTTATCAGGAATCATTTCCACGGTTTTATTAATGCTTGGTTTACATATTGCCCAAGACATTAATGACGATGATATTGCGGGAATTAAGCTCCCTAATATGAAGACTAAAAAGTTCTTGGGCGGCGATCAGCGAATCCAATTTGTCCGGTGGCGTTACGAAACCATCTTTTCGTTGGTCACAGCGGTTGTGATGATCTCCATCGCCCTTAGTGTTATTACTGATGGCTTTCACGGTCTTACTGATCCAGCCACCCGTGTTGTTCCTCAGCCCATTGCCTTAGTTGGGGCCGGCATTGCTTCTGTAATTATGCTCGTGGTTTGGTATATGAACCGGCAGACGGGACGCAAATTAAAGAACGCCGCTTTACTGGCATCCGCCCAAGATAGTTTAAGCGATGCTTTTACCAGTATCGGTACAATGGTTGCTATTGGCGGTGCCCTCGCTTTCAATCTGGCATGGCTTGATGGAGTTACCAGTATCGTAGTTGGTTTGTTCATCCTTTATTCAGGGATCAAAATATTCTTTAGTACGAGCCTGAATTTGGCCGATTATTTTGATCCTAAAGCGGAAGCAGAATACCGCACAGCTATTCTGGATGTCCATAAGGTTCATCAGGTTGTTGAATTAAAAGCCCACTATAACGGCAATGTGGTTTCATTAGATGCCACACTGACCGTCAACGGTAAAATGACCATTTTGGAAAGTTACCAGTTGTCGGAAAAGATTGAGCGGATGCTCCGGAAGAAGTTTGGGATTATCGATACCGATATTTCATTTATCCCTGATCCTAATTCCTTTAAGGATAAGGATGTGAAGGGGCATTTCTAGAAATGAGAGTGCGAGCACGTTAAATCTCCCGGTGGCTAACGAATACTCCAACGAACGGCGACTTGTCGTCGGAGGAGGAGGTCGTTAGCTCGAGGGAGATTAGGGCGAGCATGTCTTGACCTGGGAGCATTAGAAGGCAGAAGTTGCTGTCGCGGCAAGGGAGCGAACCAGAAAACTTGTTTTCGTCTGTGAGCCCCCGCAAGGCTGATTAGGATAGTCACACCCGATTCATCGGTGTGGATGTCCAATCAGCTACTGCTCACATTTTGACTCGGTTGCAGTAAAACCGTTAGCTACTAGTCCTTCTCGGCGATAAAACAAAATATTCATTTAAAACGCAAACAGACGACTAACGTATCAACGTTAGTCGTCTGTTTTTCTTTATTTAACCAAGAACCCGCTTGTAAATGTCATCAACGTGACGCAAGTGCCAATGGTAATCAAAGGCGTCGTCAAGGTCTTCCTTGGTTAATTGCTTTTTGATTGTTGGATCAGCTTCCAATAATGGCCGGAATGGAACCTGGTCAGCCCAGCACTTAGCAGTATATGGCTGGATAAGGTCGTAAGCTGCTTCCCGGGTCATCCCGCTGTTAACCAGCTTCAAGAGCACCCGACCAGAATAAATCAAGCCCAGGGTCTTATCCATGTTCTTCTTCATGGTTTCAGGGAAGACATCCAAGCTGTGTAAGATCCGCCCAAACCGGTTCAGCATGTAATCCAGTAAGGATGTGGAATCTGGCAAAATCATCCGTTCAGCACTGGAATGGGAAATATCCCGTTCATGCCACAAAGGAACATCTTCATAAGCAGTTACAACATTACCGCGTAATACCCGCGCACAACCGCAAATGTTTTCTGAGCCAATTGGGTTCCGCTTGTGTGGCATTGCGGAAGACCCCTTTTGCCCCTTGGCAAAGTGTTCTTCAACTTCATGGATTTCTGTCCGTTGCAGGGAACGGATTTCCGTGGCCATTTCTTCCAGACTAGTACCGATTAAGGCAATAGTGGCAATGTATTCAGCATGTAAATCCCGTGGCAAAATCTGCGTAGAAATTTCTTGTGCCCGCAAGCCTAGCTTTTGACATACATACTTTTCCACAAATGGGTCCACTTCAGCAAAGGTACCTACCGCACCAGAAATCTTACCAGCTTCAACCCCGCGGGCAGCATGTTCGAAACGTTCCTTGTTCCGCTTCATTTCAGAATACCAGCGCAAGGCCTTTAAGCCAAATGTCGTTGGTTCAGCGTGGACACCATGGGTTCGTCCCATGCAGACAGTGTACTTGTACTTCTCAGCCATTGTCTTCAAGACATCCATAAAGTTGTCAATGTCCTTACGCAGAATGTCGTTAGCTTTCTTCAGCCGTAACCCCTGGGCAGTATCAACAACATCAGTCGAGGTTAAGCCATAGTGAACCCACTTCCGTTCCGGTCCCAGTGACTTTGATACATCTCGAGTAAAGGCAATCACATCATGGTGTGTAACCGCTTCAATTTTCGCAATGCCATCAACAGTAAACTTAGCGTTTTTCTTGATCTTTTCAACGTCTTCTGCTGGAATATGACCAAGCTTGCTCCACGCTTCATCTGCCGCAATTTCGACTTCAAGCCAGCATTGGTATTGCGTTTCAAGGCTCCAAATCTTTTCCATTTCTGGACTGGTATAACGATCAATCATCTCTGCAAAAATCCTCTCTAAATTTATTACTGTTCCATTATCGCACGAATTCGCTATTTATCCCAAATATGAGTGTCAGCAATTTCCTTAATTGTTTGGTTGACATCATTTGTCAAAATCGTGACGTGCCCCATTTTACGATTATGCCGGACTTCGGCTTTGCCATAATCATGGAAGTGCCAATTTGGTCGCTTAGCAATTTGGTCACGAACACCCGCAACGTGTTGTCCTAGAACGTTAACCATCACAACTGGTGATAACAATTTAATTTTTGGTAATGGCCAATTGCAGACCGCCCGATTATGGACGGCAAACTGTGAAAAGTTGCAAGCTTCAATCGAATAGTGCCCTGAATTATGTGGCCGTGGCGCCAATTCATTAATGTAGATCTCGCCATCATGACCAACAAACATTTCTACCCCTAAGATGCCCCGTAAGTTAATCGCATCGGCAATCTTAACCGCCATTTGTTGGGCTTTCTTCTGTAATTCAGCTGAAATTCGTGCAGGGACGATACTTAGGTGCAGGATTTCATCATGGTGAATGTTTTCAGATACGGGGAAGACGGTTACTTCACCATTTTCGTTTCGTCCCACCATGACGGAACATTCTAGTTTAAACGGTACCCAGCCTTCCAAAATGGCGTCCTTAGTGGATAGGATGCCATCGCACTTAGCAAGGTCACTCTTAGAATGCAGTACTTCCTGGCCATGACCATCATAGCCACCTTCACAGGTCTTGAGGACGGATGGGAAGCCGATCTTGGCCACTGCCTTGTCAAGGTCAGCATGGTTATGGACGGCCATGAATGGGGCCGTCTTTAGTCCTGCATTACGCAAAAAGGTCTTTTCACGAATCCGGTTCTTGGTAGTATACAGCAAGTGAGTCCCTTGAGGCACGTAGACCTTATCGGCAACATCCTCTAAAGCATGAAGGTCAACATTTTCAAATTCATAAGTCAGCACATCTGACCGCCGTGCTAATTCTTCAATTGCTTTAACGTCTGCGTATGGTGCCACGATTTGTTCATCAGCCACCTGCCCGGCTGGACAATGCGGCGTTGGATCAAGGATGATCACTTTCATCCCCGTCTGTTTAGCATCCAGTGCCATCATTTGACCGAGTTGGCCACCGCCAATAATTCCAATGGTTTGTCCTTGTTGAATCATTTTAGTCAAGGTCAGCACTGCTTTCTTTAGCGGCATCGTGCATTTGTTGCCGGTATGCCACAATCTGTTGTTGAATGTCATGATCATTAATGCCAAGAATCTGGAGAGCCAGCAATGCCGCGTTCTTTGCCCCCGCAACCCCGATCGCCGTGGTTGCAACAGGAATGCCAGCTGGCATTTGAACAATCGACAGTAACGAGTCCATCCCGCCCAGGGCCTTGGTTTGTCCCGGAATACCGATCACTGGCAATGGGGTGTTGGCCGCGATCATCCCTGGCAAGTGAGCGGCCCCACCAGCACAAGCAATGATCACCTTAGTCCCATGATCAACTGCACTTTGAGCAAAAGCGAACATTTCATTTGGCATCCGGTGAGCAGAAATAACCTGCTTATCGTAATCAACGCCAAATTGATCTAAAATCTGGCAAGTCTCTTTAACCGTTGGCCAGTCTGACTTGCTACCCATAACAACAGAAATTTGACTCATAATGGAACCTCCCTTAAAACTGCTTTCAGGATAGCAAATTCCCATCGATAAATCAATCCTATTTACGAACAAAATAAAATATGCACGCACTATTATTCGCCTTTAATATAAAAATCTCCTAGTAAGATTTACTAGGAGATCAGAAAAGAAGAACTTTAGATTTTACTTAACTAGTTGGTTGGCGGTGTCTTAACGGTTTCTTTCTGTTATGGTGGATCGACTTTACCCCCAGAATATCCAGCAAGAAAGTAAAGATCGGTACCCCAACAATCAAGCCCCAGGTCCCAAAGAGGTGCTCGCTGACAAGCAGAACAATAAAGGTATAGAAGATCGGTAATTCCGTTTTACTCGACATAAACTTCGGGTTCAGGACATATGCTTCCAGGGTATGGATGACGGCAACCATAATTAAAATATAAATAACATCGCGTACGCCACCCACCGAGTAGGCAACCATACTCAATGGCACCAGCGAAATAATGACCCCAGCAACTGGAATCAGTGAGAACAAGAACACCATTAATCCCAAAGCAAAGATCTGTGGCATGTGCATAAAAATCAGGCAGATTGTCGTAATCACGGTATTGCAAATGGCAATGAAGAATTGGGCTTCCAAAACGACCCCAAAAGTATTCACAAACTTTTTACCGAAGAAGTCAATATCTTGGAAGAACCAACCAAAATCGCTGGTCTGAAACGACCGGGAAAACTCATTCATTTGTTTTAATTCTAACGAGTAGAATAAACTAAGAATTAACGAAAGCACAAAGGTCACAGTTCCAGTTCCAAGACTGGTTAAAGTGTTAACTGCAATCGTCAAGCCGTGCCGGACCTGACTCATAATCGTTGCTGTGCTAACAAAATGATTAACATAATGGTAAATGACGGTTGCCTGATGGGTACTGTAAAACTTAATAACTGAATTAACCATTTTAATAACCTGGTTAACTAGTACTGGCAAGTACTTCGTGACCCCAAAGTAGATTGCAGCCACCAAAACCACATATGTGACCACCACGGTCAACGTTGTCGGGACCTTCGGCAGGCGGCGTTGGACCCACCGGACCCAATTAACCACAATAAAGGTCAAAATAAAGGTAAACAAGATCAAGTTCATCATTGATCGCATCATCCACAGGACCAAAATGATCAGCATCAATACCACAAAGCGGCGTAATCGCACATTATTAATAAAACGATGCCAGACATCTGTCATATTACTTTCCTCCATAACAATATTCTGTCCTCAATCTTACCGGTATTTTTAATTGGTGACAATCAATTCATCAGAAAAGCTCACAAGCTAGTGTTATAATAAACTGCATACTTTGTGAAAGAAGGATTCGTTTAAAATGCTAGAAAAGACGTTCTATAAGTCACTACTTAGTCACTCATTCAACATCCCCGTTAAGGTTGTTTTCTGGGATGGCAAAAGTGTCGTTTATGGTGACGGAGAACCCGAAGTAACGATTACTTTCAAGGAAAAGATTCCAATCCGGGAAGTTACTCGTAACGCCTCCATCGCACTTGGGGAAGCATATATGGATGGCAAAATTGAAATTGACGGTAGTATCCAGAAGCTAATCACCTCTGCTTACGAAAGTGCCGGTTCATTCATGCGTAATTCTAAATTCCGCAAGTTTCTTCCTAAACAAGGCCATTCCGAAAAGGAAAGTGAGACCGACGTTCAAAGTCACTACGATGTTGGTAATGACTTCTACAAGTTATGGCTTGATGACACTTTAACTTATTCCTGTGCCTACTTTGAAGGTGGCAACCGGAATGACCTGACTAAGGCCCAAAAGGATAAGGTTCACCACATCCTAAAGAAGCTGGACCCTCAACCAGGAAAGAAGCTCCTCGACATCGGTTGTGGTTGGGGAACTTTAATGCTGACGGCTGCTAAGTCATATGGCCTGAAAGTAACTGGGGTCACCCTGAGTGAAGAACAATTCCGCTTCGTTCAAAAGAAGATCGAAGACGAAGACCTGCAAGATGTCGCTGAAGTTCGCCTCGTGGATTACCGTGAACTTGGTGACGAAAAGTGGGACTACATCACTTCCGTGGGGATGTTCGAACACGTTGGAAAAGAAAACTTAGGCCTGTACTTCCAGGACATTTACAAGTACCTCACCAATGACGGGGTGGCCTTAATTCATGGTATTACCCGTCAACAAGGTGGCGCTTTCAACGGTTGGATCAACAAGTACATTTTCCCTGGTGGCTATGTTCCTGGTCTTGGTGAAATGGTTGACCACATCGTTGAAAACCATATGCAAATCGCTGATATGGAAATGTTGCGGCGTCACTACCAACGGACTTTGGAAATTTGGGATATGAACTTTAATGCTCACCGTTCCCAAATTGAAGATATGATGGGTGAACGGTTCACCCGGATGTGGGATTTATACCTGCAAGCATGTGCCGCTTCATTTGAGTCTGGAAATATCGATGTTATCCAATACCTGATGACGAAGGGTGCTTCTGGTAAGAACTTACCAATGACGCGGGAATACATGTACAAAGAAAGTAACAAGTAACAAAAATCGAAGCTGGGAATTAACCTTCTCAAAAGCCTGGTGGGCTAACCTGGAACGATGAATGGTGATGAAATTATCAGAGTCATCCGTAGTTAGCCTCGAAGGCGCTGGTTAATTCGCGCAATTAGACTTGGTAAGTTCAAGACTACTAGTAACAGAAGAGGGTGAGAAAAAGCGTTCTGCTTTTTCTCACCCTCGATTTTATTTCTTCAAATATTCTTTTTTAGCCAACTACGGCCAGCTTGTGTTGTTCACTCCAGGCCATTGGGTTTTGCCGCCATTCTTGTAACGACTTCAGGTGGTCGGCACTAATGTCACCATTTTCCTTAGCGATATTAATCAACGTGGAATAGTTAGTTACTGAGTAGTAGCTCAAGCCGTTTGCCAGGAAGTTTTGTTCAGCGGCTTGCAGTTGGTAAGTAAATACTGATACTACCCCGATAACATTGCCACCGGCATCTTCTACTGCCTTGGCGGCATTCAAAACACTGCTACCAGTAGAAATCAGGTCGTCGATTACGACTACCTTTTGGCCAGCACGGATAACACCTTCGACTTGCTTGCCTTGGCCATGATCCTTAGCATGAGCGCGAACGTAAACCATTGGTAAGCCCATTTCTTGGGCAACGGTAGTCGCATGAGGAATCCCAGCAGTCGCGGTTCCAGCAATAACATCGACATCTGGGTAGTGCAACTTAATTTGAGTGGTCATACCGTTAACAATTGCTTGGCGAACGTCTGGATATGAAATGGTCAGACGGTTGTCAGTATAGATTGGTGCCTTCAGTCCACTAGCCCAGGTATATGGTTCGTCAGGGCTCAAGGTAACCGCATTAATGTCTAAAAGTGCCTTTGCAACGTGTTGTGCGTATGTCATAATCTGTACTCCTTTAATCAAACCTAAGTGAAAAACAGCATTAGCTAACCATTTTCCTGATTAGACTAACGCTGTTTTTGATTAAATATGAATGGGTTTAATCAGCACACCGATTATGTCCTCACAGGAACAATTAAATGGTTTAGCGATAAAATACCCAGATTATAATTGGCGCTTTGGCAGCCATTCATGTTCACGACAGGTAAGAAAAAGCCTTCCCAGCCGTGGACTGGAAAGGCGCTATACTTATCACGTTCAATTAGATCCTTCCTAGCCTCACAGGACTAAGTTAAAGGTATTTTGTTTAACAAGTATAATAATCACATTAATGATGCTTGTCAACCATTATTTTGCATTTTTATTCAGATGACCATCGATAGCAACCACACTGATACTAACCCACCAACAACTGAAATCGCCATCGAACGAGTAAAGTAAGCAATCACCATAACAATCAATGCAGCCACGATTTGGTCGGGATGACCGAAGGGGACAAAATGATAACCCTTCGTGGTGATGAAGATGTTTTTAACAACCAGTGCCGTAAACAAACTAACCGGCACATACTTCATCCATTCGTTAAACCATTCCGGAATCTTACGTGAAGATAAAAAGCGAATTGGAAAGTAACGAGGAATGAATGCCGCGAAGGCTGCAAAGATAATTACAACCACGTGGTAAAGAATTTTATTACTAGCAAATGTATCACTAATCATTAACTGTAAATTACTCAACAAATCCATATTAACAGTCTCCACTAATTATGCTGACGCGGTTCGTCATGACTAGCCGCTGCTTCTTCAGCTTTGCTTGCCTGCTCTTCTTGTTCTTCCTGTTCTTCTTTTTCTTCAGCTTTCTGATCTTCAATAGTAATCCGCGTTGCCCGTGGACGGAAGAGCTTGGCCAAGAACCAATTGTTCTTCGGCACCTTTGCATGTTCACGAACGGTATTTTCAATCAGGAAACCAACGAACGAAGCAATTAGGGTGGCAATAACAACCCCAATAATGCTCCCGGTTAATACCATAAAGATAACAGCTAGGACAGCCGATAGTAAGCAAATCAGCAATGCCAGGTGGCTTCGTAATTGCATGACAATCATGTAAATAAAGAGAGCCGTCAATGCGAAATCAACCACTTCCAGGTTGATCGACACTGCACTACCAATTAAGCCCCCCACCATGTTGGAAACTGACCAGAATAGCAGCGAATAATGTTCTACTAACAAGCCATCTTTAGGATGCCACTTTTTATCCGTTGCAAACTTCAAATAGTTAACGGCATAGTTTTCGTCATTCATTGAAACCGCAAAGAGCCAGATGAAGTGCTGTGACTCATTTTTGATATATTTAGAAAGACTTGATCCTAAAAGAGCATACCGCAATTCCAAGAAGAAAAGCGTCATAAAGATCGAACTTAGTGGGGCATTGATTGTCAATAGCGATGCCAGAATGAACTGAGCTCCTCCAGAGAAGACCACGATTGAAACAATCAGTGTCATGATAAAGTTAAAGCCCGCTGCGTGAAGTAAGATCCCACAGGCTACCCCAATTGGAATGTAACTCAGACAAAGGGGCATTGAGATGCCGAGGACTTCAAGCCACCGTGCTTTTTCAGGATTAATTTGCGCTTTTGCCGACACAGAATTTCCTCCAATTAATTTGTATTCTAGCTTCGTACAGAAGCCGACACAATGCTCTTTTAGTTTAACACATTCAACATTCGGTGAATATAAAAGGAAGGCGGAATTTTTTAATGTTTTCCGTCTTCCAAACTTAATTTATTTATGCTGCTTGAGGGGTAAGGTAACGATAAATGAGGTTTGCTGTTCATTTGATTCAGCCTTCACGGTCCCATGATGAAGGTCAACAATACTCTTAACAATCGCTAAGCCTAACCCAGTTCCCCCGGTAGCCCGTGAACGCGATGCCTCAGCCCGGTAAAAGCGTTCAAACAAGTGGTCAATTGATTCCGCAGGGATCGGCGTCCCGTCGTTGCTAACTTTCACCACAACTTTGGTGCCCCGCTGACGGGCATCAATTTTAATATAGGAAGCGCCATTGCCGTACTTAAAAGCATTTGAAACCAGGTTAGAGAACACCCGGCCCAGTTTCTCTGGATCTGCTTCCAGCATCAGTGGATCTGGTTCTACGTGCGAAGTAATTTCAATTCCTCGATGCTGAGCTTCCAATTCAAAACTAGCAGTCAGCTGTTCCAGTAACTGGTTCAGGTCAATCTTCATGATATTGACTGGTGCCCCATGCTGTTGCACCTTGGTATATTCAAACAGGTCTTCCACCAAGTTCTTCATCTGCTTAGCTTTCTCATAAGCGGTGTGGGTGTACTTGAGGATATCATCTTCGCTCCGGTATTGTTTGTCTTCGATTAGTCCCAAGTAGCCAATAATGCTAGTTAACGGTGTCCGTAAGTCATGGCTAACGTTGGTAATCAATTCATCCTTGGATTTTTCAATCTTCCGTTCATCATCCATCGACTGAACAGCACTATCAACAAGGGCATTCACACTCGTGATCACGTGCTGCTCATTTCCCTTTAATTTAAAGGGAATCCGGTGGTCTAAGTGACCTTGCGCAATATAGTGCAATTCACCAATGATATGGTTCATTTGATACAGGTGGTAACGCCGGCGCAGTCGCCACCACACTACCCAGATATCAATAATGATCAAGAACGCAATTATGATCCGCTGGTAGCTCCAAATTTGCGCCTGCATCGGGCCAATTCGCAATGACTGTTTGATCATGAAGATCCCGCTTGTGATTCCCGGATTTGATTCCACGATATCTTGAGCAATCGTGATAATTGCCAGATTCAGGAGAATTAATAGGACAACCGTCACAATCCCCTCAAAAATTAATGAACTTTTTTCGCGTCCAGTTAGTTTCACAACCGTTCCTCCATCAAATATTCACACGTACTATCCTAGTGGTCTTCAACCTTGTAACCGACACCCCATACGGTTTGGATTACTTTTTCACCGTTTGTTGCTTCTTCGATCTTATCACGAAGGTGACTAACGTGGACCATGACCGTCTTGGCAGGAACAACACTCTCTTGCTGCCATACTCGTTCAAAAATGTCGTCCGCTGAGAAGACCCGGTTAGGATGGCTAGCCAACAAGTACAAGATTCCAAATTCCAGGGCTGTCAATTGAATTGTGTCGCCCTTGATCGTCTTGACTTCGTGAGAGTCCTTATTGATCGTCAATGGACCCACGTTCAATATATCTGGGGTATCGTTAGTAACTTCACCCTGACTGCGCCGCAATAATGACTTAACCCGAGCCATTACTTCCAACGGATTAAATGGCTTCGTTACGTAATCATCAGCGCCGGAAACCAGGCCCTGAATCTTATCCATATCGGCGGTCTTAGCAGATAGAACAAGGATTGGAATATCAGAATCCTTGCGTACCTGCTTAATTACTTGCATCCCGTCCATCTCAGGCATCATCAAGTCCAGAATGATCAATGCAATATCCGGATTAGTATTGAGCTTGGTCATTGCTTCCTTCCCATTGTAAGCAGCGACTGGCTCGTAGCCTTCATTTCGAATGTAAATTTCTAATAGTTGAACAATCTCTTTGTCGTCATCTACTACCAAAATTTTCATATCATTCACCCTTTAACTACTTTAACGAGTTAATTATAGTCATTTTATGTTTCATCACCGTGTTTTACGGGTTACCTTAATGAAATATTTGCTTTTTGCACACACTTCCATCATACCATTTTCCAATAGAAATGACCCAAGCAAGCAAATGCCTACTCAGGTCATTAAAGATTAATTATTTGTATTGAGGTCTTCTTGTTCGAGTCCCAAGCTGGAACGGAGCAAGTCGGAAATTCGTTGTCGTTCTGAATGTGAAACATCTTGGAATGCTTGACCATCCGAGTCATCACTTGTTCCTTGCGCATGACTCTGCTTAATGTTCTTGGTAGCCTGCCGGTAATGTTGCGCTAAGGTCATCATTTCACTAAACTTCAGGTCCGTCTTAGCATTCTTAGAAACCGTCTTAAGGAACTTCTGGTTAAGTACAGTCTTGTATGAGATCGACTTCTTCAGCAAGGCTTCAATGACCATCTTCTGCCGTTGTTGACGTCCATAGTCACCTTTTGGATCATCATACCGCATCCGGCAGAACTTAAGGGCCGTCCACCCATTCATGTGCTGGGGCTTTCCTTTAACAAATGAGGCCCCTTCGTAGTCAAAGGTTAGTGGTGGCGTTACCGTAACTCCGCCGACCTGGTTGATTGCTTCTTTCATCCCGGCCATATTAACTAGTGCATAGAAGTCGACCGGCACATTGAAGTATTTCTGAACAGTATTAATCGTTTCTTTGGTTCCACCGTATGCATAGGCCGCATTAATCTTAGCCGGTGATTCATCAGGATAATCTGGCAAGTTAACCTTCATATCACGTGGAATGGAAACTAGCGTGGTCTGCTTTGTTTGAGGATTGATCGTCATGAGCATAATTGTATCAGTCCGTCCCTTGTAATGACGACCCAGGTCACCAGTATCTGTTCCTAGTAGCAAAATTGAAACTGGCCGCCGTTCAGCTAAGACCTTTTGGGCATTCCGCTCCTTATTAGCACCAGCGGAAGTAAACATTTCATTGCTGGTCTGATGAACATTATGCCAAGCAATCCCACCAAAGATGACAATAATGGCAATTAAGAAAAGAACAATTGACCAAAAAATCCGATTACCCCAGTTTTTCGGTTGACGATTGTTACCCCCATTACCATGCATCCGGTGTTGATATTCCGACCTTGTTAATGGAAATTCTGTATCTCCCGAATTATTATTCATGATTCTTCTCCCTCAATAAAAACAGAATTATAAACTGATTGTACCAGCTTTTCTGTTAATAGTCATAATTTCTTTTGATTAAAGAAGGATAACTCCCGCTTTCGCGCTTTTTATGTCTTTTTTAGTATCAACTAATTGAATTTATCCATCGATACAGTACAATATGAAAAGTAATCGAACAAATTTCAAACATGTGAGGAATCACAATGAAACTATCTATCAAACGGTGTGGGGCAATCGTAATTGTCATCTTAGTAATCGTCACTAGCCTGATGATTCATCACCAACACACCTATTTCAATCAAAATACGACCATTAATGGTGTCCGGGTTGGCGGGTTGAACACTAAACAAGCCTTTAATAAAGTTAAAACTGCTAAAAGGCTAAATCGTGTTTACCTTAATGGACAACTAATTTATTCGGGGGCGCCTTCCAACTCTGGTATCCAAGATTCTCAAGAAAGACAAATGACCAGACTTCAGAAAAAGCAACGCACTTTCTTCCCTTCCAAGAAGAAGCAAGCATTAATTTTAACACCAGCGGACAACCCAGCAGACCGTAAAAATGCTCTGCAGACGGCTGTTACTAATGCTTTACAGCGAATGAATCAAGGACGGCAACGACCCGTTGATGCTTACGCCCAACTCAAGGATAATCAAGTATCAATCGTTCCGGCGAAAGCTGGTGATATGTACGATCCAGCAGACGTGATGCGTCAATTTAACCAGCAGGCGGCCCAGGGAACAATCAGAATTACTGCACACCACATGCATCCCCTGTCAGCTTCTAGTGCTACTGTCCAGCATGAAAAAACCCAGTTGCAAAATCTACAAAAGCGGGCTGTGACCTACACCGTTGCCGGAAAAGCTTATCATTTAACCGCTGCTCAAATCATTACCACTGCTACCTATCAGCACGGTAAATACCAGTTTGACCTGCATAAGTTGAATTCCAGCATTAATCGCATTAATCGTCAGCAAGCCACTCTGGGCCGGTCGTTCAAGTTTAAGACCCCCACTGGGAAATGGATCACAACCAGTAACAAAGGAACTTATGGCTGGAAGATCAGTAAAACGAAAGCCCAACAGTCATTTACGACCGCTCTGGAAAAGAACCAGTCAAAAGTAAACGCAGCTAATGATATTTATGGTAAGGGTTACTACACTGGCGGAACCGGTTATGGAAAGAAAGCTAACGACGGGATCGGTAAGACGTATGCGGTAATTTCGATTGCCGACCAGCACGCTTGGTTCTATCGTAATGGTAAACGCGTCTTTGATGCTGATATCGTCACGGGATCTAACAAACCTGGCGATCGGACTCCCCACGGTGTCTGGTACATCATGTATAAGCAATCACCATCCGTTTTGAAGGGTTCTAATGATGATGGCTCGAAATATTCAAGTAAGGTTAAGTACTGGTCCCAATTTACCAATAGCGGTTGTGGTTTTCACGACGCCCCATGGCGAACGGACTGGTCCAAGACCGCTTACTTGAAGACAAATAGTGTCACAAAGGGTGGTTCCCATGGCTGTGCGAATATGAAACCGGCTGACGCGCCGAAAGGCTACCAAGCCTTAGAGGTGCATGAACCAGTAATCGTTTATTAACTTGTAACTAAAAAGGCGACTGGAAATTTCCAGTCGCCTTTTTGATAGTCTCAGCTAACTTTATTTGTAGTTAGGAGCCGCCTTAGTGATTTGAACATCGTGTGGGTGTGATTCACGAAGACCGGCATTGGTGATTTGAACAAATTGGGCATTTTCAATCATCGTTGGAATATCAGGTGCACCAACGTAACCCATTCCTGAACGTAAACCACCATCAATTTGGAAGAGGACATCTGCCACGTCACCCTTGTATGGAACACGGGCTTCGATTCCTTCAGGGACCAACTTGTTGGCTTCATTAACGCCACCTTGGAAGTAACGATCAGAAGAACCATGAGCTTGAGCCATTGCACCAACAGAACCCATTCCACGGTAAGCCTTGTACTTCTTACCGCCGTCTTCGAAGACTTCACCAGGAGCTTCAGTAGTCCCGGAAAGCATTCCACCAAGCATCACGGCATTACCACCAGCAGCTAAGGCCTTCACAACATCACCGGAGTACTTGATACCACCATCGGCAATAATTGGCTTGCCATATTCACGTGCAACTTGGGCAGCATCATAAATGGCCGTGATTTGTGGAACACCAACACCGGCAACCACTCGGGTAGTACAAATTGAACCAGGTCCAATGCCGACCTTAACAACGTCAACCCCGGCATCAAAGAGGGCCTTAGTAGCAGAACCTGTAGCAACGTTACCAGCAATTAAGGTTACATCAGGGAAGTGATCGCGGATTTCCTTAATCTTCCGCAGAACACCAGCAGAGTGACCGTGAGCAGTATCAATAACAATTGCGTCCGCACCAGCGTCGAGCAGAGCTTGGGCACGTTCAAAAGTATCACTAGTCACACCAACAGCTGCCGCACAAAGTAAACGATGCTGGTCATCAACGGCTGCTTTAGTAGCATTAGCTGGAACCCCAACGCTCTTAACGTTAGCGACTTCACCAGCTTGTGCTTGAATAGACATATTCTTGTGAACTACACCTAGTCCACCTTGAAGAGCCATTGCGATCGCCATTGATCCTTCAGTAACGGTATCCATTCCGGCTGAAATGATTGGAATGTTCAGATGCAGGTTGTCAGCTAAGGTTGTACTCAGATCAACCTCATTTGGTAACACGTGACTTTCTGCAGGAATCAATAAAACATCATCGAAAGTTAAACCCTTCTTGGCAAACTTAGTATCCCAATTTGACATGTGACTAGACACTCCCTTTGATTTTTGATTAGATATACTGTACTAGGATTCATTCAAAAAATCAACGGAAAAACCGGAATTCGTGGTTAATTTTCTTAATTTAGCGCATGATTGTTTCAGACGCCACTAACTTTTGTGTTTAATGTAATTACATAAGTTCGGTATTTTATTAAATCAAAAATTAATTTAAACGAAAAAATTGGTGAATGTTCGGCCTATTCCATGAACACTCACCAATTTTTATTTTATTTACGGCGGTTACCAAACAGTGAACCTTGAATGTGGAACCGCTGCCGGAAGATGATATCGCCAATGAAGAAGACAATTCCGATGATCAGGTAAGCCCAGACATTCAACCGCGGGTTGAGAGCGTTTGGTAAGAGGCTGGCTCCCATGTAGATTGCCAACCAAACAACTAGTCCAAAGGCAATCGTCAAGATCCGGAACCACAGCGGATTTGTTTGAACCCACTTGCCATTCTTCTTCTTTGGTTGCAATTGCCAAGCAACATAACCAAAGATGGCCCCACCGGTAATTGCGACAATCACAATCGAAGTCATTCCAGAACTTCCATTGTGCGGAACCTGCATTGCTGCTGGAGCTAACCAGTACATCAAGCCATACAGGAAAGTGAAAATACTCATGAAGATAATCATGTTATCAACAGAGAGCAGCTTAATGGTTTGCTTGGTCATGTGTTTAGCATTGCTCTGCTTCTTAGGATCCTTAAGGTCCTTAACGTATTGCGTTGGGGTACCAAACAGGCTTTTAGCGGTTTGCCCCTTCTTTTGTGCTGCCTGTAACTGTTCAATCGTCGTCTTCATAATTTCTGGACGTTTCTCACTAGCAACATTTTGCCGTTCTAATTGCTTATTCAATTGAAAAACGAATTCTTCGTTCTTCTTTGTTAAATGATACTTACTAAATTCATTGCCCACTGCTTGGCGATCCTTTTTCAGGTGTTCGCGTTGGCGTTGGCCAGCTTGGGCATTTCGTGGTTCTTGTTCGCTCACGATTAATGTTCCTCCTAAAAATGGTGTGGATAAATAATTGTTGTGGATTGAGGTGCAGCTCAGTCTAAATTCCTACTGCAGTTAAGTTGAAACGTGCTCGGCCTAAGTTTCTACTGCAACTGAGTCTAAACGTGCTCGGCCTAAACTTCTACTGCAACTGAGTCGAAATGTGCTCGGCCTAAACTCCCTCGAGCTAACGCACTCCTCCGCCGACGACAAGTCGCCGTTTGTCGGAGCAATCGTTAGCCACCGGGAGTTTTTTACGGCCTCGCACTCTAAACATTGAACCTAAACTCCACAATATCGCCATCTTGCATGACGTAATCCTTACCTTCTAGCCGTAACTTTCCGGCTTCCTTTACTGCCGCTTCTGAGCCCAGCTTATCCAAGTCATCAAAGCTCATTACTTCGGCCCGAATAAAGCCCCGTTCAAAGTCAGAGTGAATAATACCAGCGGCTTGGGGAGCCTTGGTACCCTTCTTAAAGGTCCATGCTCGAGTTTCTGGGCCACCAGCAGTGAAGAAGGTTTCCAACCCAAGGAGCTTGTAAGCAGCTCGAATCAAACGGTTCAAACCAGGTTCCTTAACCCCTTCCATTTCAAGGAAGTCAGCCTTATCTGCTTCATCCATTTCTGCAATCTGCTCTTCAGCAGCGGCAGCAACACCAATGACTTCACCATCACCCTTAACATGTTCCTTAATTTGGTCCATGTATTTATTGCTGTCGGGATCAGCCATGTCTTCTTCCGCAATGTTAGCAACATACAGCACGGGCTTACTCGTCAGTAAGAATAGGCCCTTAACGATCTTCTTTTCGTCGTCATTAAAGTCAATTGACCGGACACTCTTGCCGTCTTCCAAAACTGGCTTAATCTTGTTCAATACTGCTAATTCTGCTAAGGCATCCTTATCACGGCCCTTAGCAGCCCGTTGAACCTTTGCCAAACGCTTGTTAACGGCATCTAAGTCGGCCATCACTAATTCTAGGTTAATGGTATCAATATCGTCGATAGGGTCCACCTTACCAGTAACAGAGGTGATGTCGTCATCATCGAAGGCCCGGACAACGTGCACAATCGCATCAGTTTGCCGAATGTTTTCCAAGAACTTGTTTCCAAGCCCTTCACCCTTGCTGGCACCCTTAACGATTCCGGCAATATCGGTGAATTCGAAGGTTGTTGGGACAATCTTCTTTGCTGGAATAATTTCGTTAATACGGTCCAAACGACTATCTGGGACTTCCACCATCCCCACGTTTGGATCGATCGTTGCAAACGGGTAGTTGGCCATTTCGGCGCCCGCCTTAGTGATTGCGTTAAATAGGGTTGACTTACCAACGTTTGGTAACCCAACAATCCCTGCAGTTAATGACATGTCTTCTTCACTTTCCTTTTCTTTTATAAATTAAGCTTCTTCATTAGTTCCCTTTTCCAGAACCTTCTTAAAGCCCTTGTCGAACTTTTGGCGAGTCATCATCACAATGTGCCCACAACCAGTACATTGAATCTTGATATCAGCCCCGACCCGCGTGATTAACCACCGATTGGTCCCACACGGGTGTTGCTTTTTCATCATTACAATGTCGCCTTTATCGTAAGCTGCCATCAGTGATCATCCTTTCTGTTCTAATCTAATGAAATATTTAATACTTTCATGATCCGGTCAAAGTCTTCTGCGTTCGTATAAGGAATTTCGATCTTCCCCGTATTCCGCTTCCGGCCAGGAGCAACCGCCACCTTCGTACCAAACTTGCTTTGCAGTTCAGACTCGGCTGCCCGAGCATATGCTGGCTTGCGACGGCGCCGTGCGGTTTTCTTTTTGGTATTGCCGTTCATCTTGGCCACAATATCTTCAAGCTGACGAACCGTGATGTTTTGATCCACGGCCCGCTTAGCCAAGGATACCAGTTTCTTACGATCCTTCAATCCCAAAATTGTCCGGGCTTGTCCCATTGACAACTGGCCACCAGATACAAGCTTCTTGATCTCTGGTGGTAATCCTAACAACCGTAAGTAATTGGCAATGTATGGCCTGCTCTTCCCTAACCGGGTCGCAACTTGCGCCTGAGTCAGGTCCAACTTATTCATTAATGTCTGATAAGCCTGGGCTTCTTCCAGTGGTGTCAAGTCTTCCCGCTGAAGGTTTTCCAGTACGGCAACTTCCATCATTTTTTCATCAGACATGGACCGCACAATTGCGGGAATAGTCTTCTGTTTAGCTAACTTAGAAGCCCGGAAGCGCCGTTCACCAGCAATCAATTCGTACCGTTCCAGTTTAGGATCTGGTTGACGTAAAATAACCGGTTGAAAAACGCCTGACTTCTTAATGGAAGCGGCCAGTTCCTTCAAGGCCTTCTGGTCAAAGGTCCGCCGTGGCTGGTAAGGATTAGGACGAATCTTAGTCAGTTCAATGTCCTGCACACTTTCCTGTGAGGTTAAATCATCAAGGTTGTTTTCCTCAAACAGAGCTTCAATGCCTCGTCCTAAACCACTTTGCTTTTTATTCGCCATGATTTGCCAACACTTCCTTTGCTAATTGCTGGTAGACGTGCGCACCAGTTGACCGCTTATCGTAGTCAACGATTGCCTCACCGTGACTTGGTGCTTCTGACAAACGCACATTCCGTGGAATGATCGTCTGGTAAACCTGTGAGCCAAAGAACTTCTTTACTTCGGCGTTGACTTGTTGACCAAGGTTAGTCCGTTTATCAAACATTGTTAAGAGGACGCCTTCAATCTTCAAGTCAGGGTTAAAGTGTTTCCGAACTAATTTAATAGTGTTCAATAACTGACTCAGTCCTTCAAGGGCATAGTATTCACTCTGAACCGGAATCAAGATTGAATCACAGGCCGTGAAGGCATTGATTGTCAGCAAACCCAGCGAAGGCGGACAATCGATCAAAATGTAGTTATATTCGTCTTTAACGCTTCCAAAGGCATCTTTTAAACGGGTTTCACGGGCCATCAAACTGGTCAGTTCAACTTCAGCACCCGATAAAGCAATGGTCGTCGGCGCAATATCCATCCCCTTATGGCTAGAAGGCAAAATGATATCGCTCAGGTCTACATCATTGATCAGCACATCATAAACGCTCTGCTTAATGCTCTTCTTATCAATGCCGAGACCACTTGTGGCGTTACCTTGCGGGTCCAGGTCAATGAGGAGAACCTTCTTGCCTAGATCCGCTAAGCAGGCCCCTAAATTAACACTGGTGGTTGTTTTCCCAACGCCACCCTTTTGATTAGCAAGTGCAATTACGTATCCCATGTACTTTCCTCCTACTGTTTCTTCGGAATTTCAATCACGAGTTGATAGGAATCGTCATCATCTTGCTCGTGGGTCTTCACCGTAAAGCCGTTATCAGTAGCCAATTTAATTGACTTCTTAATGGTATTCAAAGCCAGGCGGGGATCATTAGCTGTAGTCCGCTTACTACCCTTCTTAGTCTTTGAACGCCGACTAGTTTTCTTTCTACTCTTCTTGGCTTTCTTAGCTGGTTGTGAAGTAGCAATAACCTCTTCTTCATTCGCGGTGCCACTTGCTGGCAAGCCTTCAAGATCGGCTAATTCTTGCCGCTTCTTTTCTGCTCGTTTTTTAGCCAATTCTGACGGTAACGGTCGTCCTAACAAACGGGCAACTTCATCTTCAGTCTGCCGGACAGTCAGCCGTTCATTGACCACCCGCATTAACATTTCTCGTTGCTGACCTTCATCCAAATCAAGCATTGCCCGACCATGCCGTTCAGAAATCCGGTGGTCCAGGATTGCTGTTTGAACTGGCTTAATTAACTTCAGGAGCCGAAGCTTATTGGCAACGAAGGACTGACTCTTTCCCATTCCCTTAGCCAGAGCAGATTGGGTCATGTGGTTCAGGTCCATCAATTGACGGTAGGCTTGAGCTTCTTCGACAGAGCTCAGTTGTGACCGTTGTAAATTTTCAATCAACGCTAATGATGCGGTCTCCCGGTCACTCATCTTTTCAATAATTGCCGGTACCGTTTCCCATTTTAATAATTTAACAGCTCGGTACCGCCGCTCACCGGCAATGATTTCGTACTTTGCCGGTTCATATTCCCGTACAATGATTGGTTGCAATAAACCGTGTTCATCAATCGTTTGGGCCAATTCACGAATACCATTTTGGTCAAACACTTTCCGTGGCTGGTAACGGTTAGGGATAATTTGATCAACCTTAATATTAACAACCTTATTCTTAGTGTCACCGGAATGTTCTTTCCCGATGCCAAATAACGAAAAAGCCATAATTCTCTCCCTCACTTCTAATGGATTGGTTTTTTGTTTGGCAACCCTGGCCGCCGTGGATACTTCTTTGGGGTTGCACTCACCTTATCAATTAAGATGAGGTTCCGTTCTTCATCCGTTCCCGGCAATGTCATCGTCACTGTCTTATTAATTTTACCACCGAGTTTCTTAATTGCAGTGCCACCTTGTTGGATTTCCTCTGCCGCAGCACTGGCTTTATATGCCAGAAACTCGCCACCGACTTTGGCAGCTGGCAAGCACAATTCACTTAATACTGACAGCCGTGCCACTGCCCGGGCAGTTACCAAATCATATTTTTCACGGTGAGCACTCTTCTTATCGCTGAATGTTTCGGCGCGATCATGGACCAGCGTCACATCAGTTAAATGAAGGTGATCGACCAGTTCTTGTAAAAAGTTGATTCGTTTGTTAAGTGAATCAACAATGGTCACCGTTAATTGGGGGAAAGCAATCTTTAATGGAATCGATGGGAAACCAGCCCCCGCGCCAATATCACATAAGGTTAACTGCTGGCTTTGCAGACGTGGTTCAGCCATGGCACCCGTTAAAGAATCATAGAAGTGCTTTAAATAAACTTCATTCTCTTCAGTAATCCGCGTCAAATTAACGTGTTCATTTGTCACTGTTAATAACCGATAATAATCAGCAAATTGTTGCATCTGGCGATCGGTTAATTGAATCCCTTGATCATCTAATGTTTGGCGAAATTGTTCCGGATTCATTCATCGTGCTCCTTTCGTGAAACACTTTGTTTCACATCTCCTACTACTGTACCTTAAATTCCTAGTGCTTTCAAGGCTTCAGCTTACTTTATCCCTTTAGAAAAATAAATAAAAAACGACAAACCAGTAACAATACTGACTCATCGTTTTTAGGCACGTTCATGACCGTGTCGCCCCTGCCAAGGAACTAAATTATAGCACGTTAGTTTTTAGCAATTTATTAATTTAAATAGTTTTTACACCAGATAATTACTCTTTATGAACCCAATCAAGTATAATGAAGGCAAATTGTATTCGCTTTCAATCCTTAAGGAGGACTTAATATGGTAAAAGCAGTCAAAATCGGTCACTCAGACGTTATCGCTAATCCATTGGGCTTAGGGACCAATGCCGTAGGTGGCTACAATCTCTTCCCAAATTTAAATGATGAAGATGGTCGCCAATTAGTTGATGCGGCATTATCGAATGGTATTAACCTATTAGATACGGCGTATGTCTATGGACTTGGCCATTCCGAAGAATTAGTAGGTGATGTGGTGGCAAAACATGACCGGGATAAAATTGTCATTGCCACGAAAGGAGCCCAGGACTTTTCAACCGGTGAACAAGTAATCAATAATGATCCTAAGTTTCTTACCGACCAAGTTAACAAGAGTCTGGAACGTCTCGGGGTAGACTACATTGATATCTATTACATCCACTTTCCAGATCACGACACACCAAAGGCTGAAGCAGTTGGTGCGCTGCAAAAGCTTCGCGAAGAAGGCAAGATTCGGGCAATTGGTCTGTCTAACTTCAGCCTGGACCAAATCAAAGAGGCCAATGCTGATGGTTACGTGGATGTTGTCGAAGATGAATTCAGTCTCCTCCACCAAGATCACTTAAATGAAGGAATGCTGGATTACTTGCATGACCACCAAATCAGTTTTGTTCCATACTTCCCACTAGCTTCAGGACTGCTGACTGGTAAGTACGAACGGGACGTTAAGTTCCCTGCTGATGATATCCGGAGTCAAATCGCCGACTTCAAGGAGCCCCGTTACAGTACCATTCTCGAAGCCGTTGATAAGGTTCGCCCAGTAGCCAGCGCCCATAACGCAACAGTAGCCCAAACCATTTTAGCTTGGTACCTGCAAAATCCACTAATCTCAGTTGTTATTCCAGGTGCTAAGAAGGCTAGCCAAGTGATTGCTAACGCTAAAGCAATGGACTTAACTCTGACTACTGAAGAATACTCAATCATTGAAAATGCCTTTGAACCATTCAAGAATACACAGAGTGGTAAATCATTGAAAGATCCTGACTAATGGTAATAAATTAACGCGGCCCACTAGCTGGTGGACCGCGTTTTGTTTTGGATAGTACAAAAAAAGCAGAGACCTTTCAGTCTCCGCGCTTCCGCTGGAAAGATACCATACCGGGACAATTTGACTTATTACGTATCAAGATCCGTTAAGTTTGAGCCGTGTCGTTCTTCATCAAAAGTGAGGAACCTTAGCTGTCAAATGTCATAAAATTGACTGTCTAGATATGGCCACTAATTAGCTAAACATGCTTTTCAAGGAAACTATATGTTTTCATGTGGAGTGGGGTGTGTTGTTAAATTTAATATGGTTTTTACTAAATTAACATTCTTCAAAGTAGTTTATTATGAGAAGATGTTCGACATCACCGGCCTGATATCCTTCCACACTTTTAGTATATATTAGGGAATCCCAAAAATCAAACAAAACCGCGCCATTAAAGCAATGGAAGCGGTTTTACATAATAAACATTTTTGCCTTTTTTGTATTCTTTTTAGGACCTAATTTGGCTATTTGGCCCTTTTCTTCGTCCAATTATATCCCCATGCCAAAATGGCAAAAATGGCAACCGTAATAATCAGCGGAATTCTCGTTGAATCAACGAATAATAGGATGACGAGAAGTGCAAAGTAGAAGGCAATCGTAATCCAGCTGGTCAGCGGGAAGCCAGGCATCTTAAAGTAGGACACCCCTTCTGGATGCTGTTGCCGGTACTTAAGATGGGCAAACATGATAATAATCCACGTAAAGATAAACGTAATCGTGGAAATGCTTGCAATCGCGTCAAAGATACCGGCCGGCATAATGTAATTCAAGACCACCGCAATGAACAGGATCGCTGACGAGAAGGTTAATGCATTATCAGGAACTGCTTTCGCACTTAACTTGCTAAATCGTTTTGGCGCATTACCGCTCCGTGATAAGGCATATAATGAACGACTCGTACTGAAAATGGCACTATTCGTTGCCGAGGTTGCTGCCGTTAATACCACGAAGTTCAAGATTCCTGCAGCCCCAGGTAAGCCAATTGCCGCGAACACTTGAACGAATGGGCTGGAGTTCGTCTTAACTTGGAACCAAGGGTAAATGCACATCAGCGCAATCATCGAACCGATGTAGAACAAACCAATACGCACGGGTAATGTGTTGATGGCTTTAGGAATATCCTTACGCGGATTTTTCGTTTCACCGGCGGTAATACCAACCATTTCAATCCCGACGAAGGCGAAAGCAACCATCTGAAATGACATCAAGAAGCCCATTCCACCAGTGGGGAAGAAGCCCCCGTGATTTGCTAAGTTGGCTAAGCGAACAACTTGGCCATTTACCCGGCCGTGCATAACTAATAACACAACGCCGACTGCAATTAAGGTAATAATCGCAATGACCTTAATCATGGAAAACCAGCTTTCCAATTCACCGAATAAACCGACGTTAATCATGTTCACTAACATTAGTAAGACAACAATGATTAATGGACCAACCCATTGGGGCAAAGTCGGGAACCAATACTGAAGGTAGATCCCGGTTGCTGTCAAATCCGCCATAGCAAGGGTTAACCAACATGCCCAATACATCCATCCGGCCACGAATTCCATCCGGTCACCTAAATAAACCTTTACGGAATCAATAAACGAGTGTTTAGTCGTGTCAGCTAGAATTAACTCACCCATTGCCCGCATCATAAAGAAAGTAATTATCCCGACGATCAGGTATGACAAAATAATCGACGGACCAGCTTGATGAATAGCCGAACCAGACCCTAGAAACAATCCGGTTCCGATGGCCCCACCAATTGCGATCATCGTAATGTGACGACTCTTGAGCGAACGTTCTAGTTTTTGATGTTGTTGTTCATTCATAGTTGACCTCCTCAATATGTTTTGTCTTAATTCATTGAAAAGAAAAACGCCTCTGGTAATTTCCATTACCAGGGACGTTTTGTTAACGCGGTTCCACCCCTTTTTATAGTCAATGACTACCTCTTGGTTGATACTGGAACCACCCATTTCAACGAATCTGCCATATAATTAGGCCTAACTTTCAGCGACTGTCAGGCTCTCTGTCTGCTAATCATTATTAAAAGTTAGTTTTAATTATACTGAAATCCGTACTAATGTCAATAGCATTCCAAAAATTATTTGTTTTTAATCAAACATTCAGAACTTTATCCAAGAAATTCTTCGTGTCTTCGTGCTGAGGGTGGTCAAATACTTCTTCAGGAGTTCCTTGTTCCCGAATATCACCATCATGGAAGAAGACAACTCGATCAGCCACCTGCTTAGCAAAACCCATTTCGTGGGTAACCACGATCATCGTCATCCCCTGCTTAGCCAGGTTCTTCATAACTTCAAGAACATCCCCGACCATTTCTGGGTCCAAAGCACTTGTTGGTTCATCGAACAACATAACGTCTGGTTTCATTGCCAATGCTCGGGCAATGGCCACCCGCTGTTGCTGACCACCGGAGAGTTTGCTTGGGTTAGCATCGGCCTTTTCCCGTAGGCCAACTAAGTCTAAGTAGTGGTATGCTGCTTTCTTTGCTTCTTCCTTCGACATCTTGCCAAGTTGAACAGGCGCTAAGGTAATGTTTTGCAGTACCGTCATATTCGGGAAGAGGTTAAAGTGCTGGAATACCATCCCAATGTTTTGCCGCACCTTGTTAATATCAACTTGGGGGTCCGCAATATCATACCCGTCAACGTAGACGTGACCGCTATTAGGTTCTTCCAACTTATTGATGCAGCGGAGAAAGGTTGATTTACCAGAACCAGATGGCCCAATCATGCACACCACTTCATTGGGCTTGACGTTCAGATTAATCCCCTTTAACACTTCGTTGCTGCCGTAACTTTTGTGTAAATCTTTAACTTGAACTTTGTAGCGTTTATCCATTTTAAGCCATCCTCTTCTGTACGTAATTCGATAACCATGTCAACAGGGTGATAATGATGATGTAGATGACACCAATAATCAGCCACATCTTAAATCCTTCCATGTTTTGGGAAATGATCACTGTCCCGGTCTGTGTCAATTCCATTACACCAATGGCTGATAGAATCGAAGTATCTTTCAATGTAATGATGAATTGGTTAACCAGTGATGGGACCATCAACTTAAATCCTTGAGGAGCAATTACTTGTAACAATGCCTTACCATAAGGAAGTCCCAAGCTCCGTGCAGCTTCCCACTGTCCTTTATCAACAGCTTCAAAGCCACCCTTAACGATCGCCCCAATGTAGGCTCCTTCATCAAAGGTTAGTGTTAAAACACCAGCTAAGAACAATGGTACTTTATGACCAAGGACGTTTGGCAATCCCATGTAAATGAAGAAGGCCAACACGATCATTGGAATCCCCCGGAAGATGTAAATCAAGACACTTGAAACACCCTTAGCAAGTTTGTTGTTCATAATGCCAAGGACACCCAGGATAATTCCGAAGATCATCGCAAAGATAATCCCGACAATCGTCAATTCAATTGTCATCCACAAACCACGGAGTAAGGCTGCCCGGTTGGTCTTAAGCAGGCCCATAATTGTCCGGTCAGCGGCACTGTTCTTAGCAGTCTTGTTACCTTTCGTGTACTTGTCAATGATCTGCTTCATTTGGCCGGTCTTGTTTAACCATTCAATCCCGTCATTAATCTTCTTTTGTAATTCGAGGTTTTTGCCCTTTTGGAAACCAACGGCAACTGGTTGCGCGTCAATTGGTTTCTTGGTAACAATCTTTAATGGCACACCCTCTTTAATTCCGTATTGAAGAACTGGGCCATCATCGAAGGTTGCCGCAGTGTTACCAATCTTGACATCGTTCCACATCGTGTTGGAGGAATCGAAGTACTTAATCTTGTAGCCATACTTCTTTTGGTTCTTCTTTAAGAAAAGGGCGGCACTTGTACCAGACTTTGCAGAAACGGTCTTGCCTTTTAATTGCTTCATCGAAGTAATCTTACTGTTCTTAGCAACCGCCATCATAACCCCATCAGTGTAGTAAGGGGTTGAGAAGTCGTACTTTTGCTTCCGCTCATCGGTAACACTCATCCCGGCAATCACGGCATCAACTTGGCCAGATTCCAAAGCTTGGAGGTCACCGTTAAAACTCATTGGCTTCAACTCATATTTGAAGTGTTCATGTTTGGCAATTTTCTTCAGGATTTCAATTTCAATCCCGGGGTTCTTGCCGGAGTAACCACCCTTGCTATCCTGAATTTCAAATGGTTCAAAGGTGTTGTTCGTAGCGAAGGTGTAAGTAGGTTCATCGGCAGATGCCTGCTGAGGTTCGACTAACTGCCAGCCAATCACAATTCCCAGAACTGCAATGCAGGCAGTAATAAATTTTTTCCAATGATTACTTTGCATCTATACCGACTCCCTTTTTCTAATCAAATCTTAACGTTGCTAATACCTTATCATTGCCAACGTCATAAGTGAATAGAATTAAGCTAGGTCCGTGCAAAATCAAGATGATAGCGGTTTATTCAGTCGATTAATTATGCAAAATTTTATCCCTGCTTATTTAAATTAAGTCGCAAATAACGCTTTCAATATTTTCTAAGAATGATCTCATTTTACCTATTTGTAAACAAAAAACGCCTCGATCGATATCTCGAGACGCTTCACTAACTTCAAAAACAAAGTTATTTAATCATCATCGTCGTCATCATTGTTGTCTGAGTTCTTAATTGAGCTATTGTAGGCCGCTTCAGATTTAAGTTGGTTGGCATAACCATTAACTTCATCCTTCTGTGATTGACTAACATAGTAGTCTTTCTCCAGACGGGCCAACGACACAGTCTTCGTTTCCATGTGTCCATCAGCAACCGAATCACCCGGAATCCACTGCTTGTAGATCACCATATTGCCATTTACTTTATAGTGGATGAAGCTAGTGGGATCCCCATTGGCAGTAATATAGCTGTAACCATTCAGGTCCCCACTGTCGTCATCGTCGCCGTCTTGACCGTGAACACCATAGTACATGTCGTCAATCCCGTTTTTGAACCAATCAGGCTGGGCTAATAAAGCAACCATTACGCCAACCGTTTTATCGTCGACGTGTTGAACTGGCGTCGACGAGCTGCTCATGGCACTAGCAGATTGACTGCTAGCGACTTGTGACGATTGGGATGAGTTGTTTTGACTACTGCTACTGTTCGTGCTAGCACTCTTATTTCCACAACCAGCTAACACTCCCGCAATTAAGAGCGCCGCCATTCCTGATACAATACTTTTCTTCATACGAATCCTTCCTAACCACATACTGTTAACAGATACCCATTATAGCGCAAATTATCTATATAAATTAAAAAACGTCCACTGGGGAATTCCCTCAATGGACGTTTATTTCAATTACTTGTTACGGAATGGTACCGCATTTTCCTTGGTAATCTTAGTAACACCATGCATGTATGGTACTAAGACCTTTGGAACGGTGACGGAACCATCTTCGTTTTGGTAGTTTTCCAAAATAGCGGCGACAGTTCGACCAACAGCAAGGCCAGAACCGTTTAAGGTGTGAACATATTGAAGCTTACCATTTTCATCCCGGTATTGAGTGTGCATCCGCCGTGCTTGGAAGTCCAGGCAGTTCGAGCAAGATGATACTTCACGGTACTTGTTTTGAGCAGGCATCCACAGCTCAATATCGTGAGTTTCAGAAGCTGTGAAGCTCATGTCACTAGTCGTCAGTGTAATGACATGGTAAGGAATCTCCAGCTTCTTCAGGATGTTTTCACCATTAGCCGTCATCTTTTCCAATTCGTCCCATGAATCTTCTGGCTTAGTGTACTTAACCATTTCAACCTTGTTGAATTGATGCATCCGAATCAAACCACGGGTGTCACGACCAGCAGCACCGGCTTCAGAACGGAAGCATGGGGTCAAAGCAGTTACATAAACTGGTAATTCTTCAGCAGGGATAACTTCACCCCGGTAGTAATTAGTCAATGGCACTTCGGCCGTTGGAATCAAGGTCATATCTTCACCATTAACTTGGTAAACCCCTTCCTTGAACTTCGGGAATTGACCAGTTCCGTACATTGAAGCGGCCTTAACAATGTATGGTGGCAATACTTCGGTATAACCATCTTTCATGTGTTCATCCAACATGAAGTTGTAAACGGCCCGTTCCAATTGGGCACCCAAGCCTAAGTAGTAAACAAAGCGGGCACCAGATACCTTACGAGCACGGTCAAAGTCGAGGATTCCGAGGTTTTCACCAACATCCCAGTGGTGCTTTGGTTGAAAATCAAAGTCACGGATCTTGCCGACCTTACGTAATTCAACTGATCCTTCTTCAGTTAAGCTAACAGGAACGCCTTCGTGGGGGATATTTGGCAACCGGGACATCTTATCGTGGAAGACTTCATCATTAGCTTCTACCTTTTCATCAAGTGCCTTAATTTGGTCACCTAATTCCCGGGTTTCCTTAACTGCTTCATCAGCTGATTCACCATTGCGCTTAGCTTCCCCAATCTTCTTGGAAGCGGCATTCCGCTTGGCCTTCATCGCTTCAGTTTGTTGCAATAATTCACGACGCTTTTTATCTAATTCAAGGACTTCGTCAATTTCTTCAGCTTTAATGCCCCGCGTAGCTAACTTCTGCTTAAAGAAATCTGGATCTTTACGAATCTTTTTAATGTCTAACATAACAATTCCTCCTAATAAAAAGAGCCATTCCATCCCTTATATTTTGGGACGAAATGGCTCTTAGTTCCGCGGTACCACCCAAGTTTGACAACTGTTTGTCACCCTCGCGATGGATAACGGCCATCAGCCGTGCGGCATTACCCGCCCACATTTATCTGCACCGGAGTTTCGACCAACAGCTTGCACCACCCGCTGCTTCTCTTGATGGTCTACTTAAAATGCATTCGTGTTTTATCTCCGCCATTATCATATTACATTTATAGTCAATTGACAATAATATATTATAGTTAATTTGTCACCGCCACATTTATAATCTGCTCGTTCTGCTGAACAAAGACAGCTCCCAGGTTACCAGGTTGCTTTTGCCAGTCAGCTATTGGCTGACCATTAAAGAACAACCGCTTAGCTTCAATTTCACCCATGACGGATTGTTGCGTAAAAACAGTGACACTCGATAAATCAGTTTGTAACGGGTAGCCCGTGCGTGGATCTAACAAATGATGGTACTTTTTGCCATTAACCTCCAAGAACCGTTCATAGATCCCTGACGTGACGGCTGAACAAGCTGGTTTTTGAACTAATTCAATGTTCTCACCGCGATTCAATCGTGGGTCTTGCACACCAATTACCCAGTGGCCGTCTGCCCGGCGAGGGGATTGACCAACAAATAGTAAATTGCCCCCCAAGTCGATAATGCCCGCTGGAACATGACGAGTATCCCACAAGTCCTTTATCCGGTCAGCAATATAACCTTTGGCAATTCCCCCAAGGTCTAATTCCATTCCCGGTTCTTCCAGGAATACCGTATGTCCCGCATCATCCAGCAACACTTTATAAGGGTCAATTAACCGCAACCGTGCTTGAATTTCACGATCTGTCGGTACCCGGGCCCCCTTAAAGCCAATTTTCCACAGTTTCACAAGTGGTCCAATCAAGGCATTGAAGCCAAAGTTTTCGCGACTATAATGAACTGCTAACTTAATCAATTCATAGGTAGACGGCGAAACAATTTTAGGTATCCGCCCAGCAGCATGGTTAATGGACATTACCTCAGATTCCGGTCGATTGACGGTTAACCGATCTTCATATTGGTCAATTAAGCGCATCGATTGCTTTAGTAACGGAAAATATTGATCGCCATAAATAGTGAGGACAATCCGCGTGCCTAAAGCATGGTGAACTAGTGAATGGCGCTGGGCAGTTAACTCTTGCTTATTTATCATCGTGTTGGGAAGCCCCGGTAGAAGCATCGGCATCATCATCTTCAGCATCTACGGAACCAGTTTCTGAAGCACCCGTAGAAGCATCAGCCTGTTTATTACCATTGCTGTCGTTTTCAGATGCGCCCGTTGATGCATCAGGTTCAGACGACTCTTCATCATCATTTTGAGAGGCCCCAGTAGAAGCGTCAGCACCTGATTGTGATGCTCCCGTGGTTGCGTCCTGGTCCCAGGCACCATTTTCAAAGAGCTGCAAAATATATTCCACACTGCCCGTGAACTCAATTGTACCGAGATAATGGCCATCTACATCACGGAGAGCATAGTACTGGATCAAGGAACGGTGGCCCTTCATCCATAATGGTCGTGTGACCACGTCCCGCTTGCCTTCACGGAAACTATTGATGATACTCATCACTGCGGGCACGGCCATTGGTGGATGACATTCCTGAACAGTCTCATTCAGGGAAGCAACATTACGGACATGTTCCCGGTTTGGCTTGTCTGAATACCAAGCAAACCGGTCATCAGCATCGATCAGGTCCACTTCAAATGGAATTGTGGAAAAGATTTGCTGAACTTGCTTCAAAGTAAGGCGCCCAGTTGGGAATTGGACATACGCATCACTAATCGTGGGTTGTTTAACGGACATTTGTAGATCAGTCCTCCTAACATTTTCAAAGATTTGAATATATTCAATAAAGTGGGTAAAGCACTGTTCAAGGTTATCGACAATCTCTTGGTCAACGATCCGCCCATCCTTGGCAAAGGTTTGTTTGACGTTACCAATGAGGACTTCATTGCCTGGCAATAAATTAGTATCGCAATCTGGCGAAATCAATATTTGTCGCATTTGAACCTGCGAACGGGCGGATGCCTGACGACCATAAGCCACCCCGACGACCATTGTTGGTTTCTTTTTAAGAACGGTGGTGTGGTAGGATAACCATTCAATTGCACTTTTTAGCACCGCGGGAATCCCGTGATCATATTCTGGAGTTGAGAAAACTAACCCATCCGCTTGTTTAACCTTCTGCTTAAGCTTCCACACTTCCGTTTGTTCTGATAACGGCGTGTCAACACTAAATGGTGGCAACTTGCGCACTTCATAAATTTCAATCTCGGCCATCTGCTTGAAATGCTTTTTCATAAAACGGAGCAACAATCGATTATATGAGAAATCCGCATTCGTACCGACAAAAGCTAAAATCTTTTTCACTGTTGCTTCATCTCCTCTGTTAATCGATTAATGGCCCGGGCAAATGGGCGAAATTCGGCCATACATTTGTCGAGTACTTTAATGGTGACGGGGTTAGTGAGGTTGCCATCTTCGTCCATTTCATTACGAACGTCGCTTAAGAAAAATTCAGACATCTGACAAAGCGATGCATTCAGTCCTGGTGAAATGAGAATATCGCGTAGCTGAACTTGAGATCGTGAAGTTCCCTGCGCTAAGGTGGAAGCCCCCGTGGTCCATACTGGTTTATGGTCTAATGGGTGAACCTGATATGATAACCATTCAATCGTACTTTTCAAAGCCGATGTAATTGAGTGGTTGTATTCCGGACTCGCGATAATCACCGCATCGGCAGCCTGAATTCGTTGGTCAATATCCTTAACTGACTGGGGCAAGTCCCCACGAAAGCTTTCGTTAAACATGGGTACCGGGCGAATATCGATCACGTCAAACTGATCTTGATCCTTATAACGATTAGCCATGTACTCCAATAGCATCCGGTTATATGAATGGTTAGCATTCGAACCAGCGATTGCTGCAATCTTCAAAAGATGTCACTTCCTCTTCTTATTAAGTAAATCTTATTTTACTATGATAATAGTCTATTTTTCAGGTATTTTGCATGTATCTATTGTAATAAATTACGATTATTAATAATGACCTGTTCAGCATCATCCATTTATTCAGAATGGCATTCAATAAATATGCTACAATAAGGCGTCATTACATCGACCTGCTCACTTAAAAGGAGTTTTTTAAGATGAAACCATTACACCATCACGATACCGTTGAAGTTGCTGTCGGTGATCGTTTTCCGTTAACCATTCGGCGTTTAGGAGTTAATGGTCAGGGAATTGGTTATTTTAAACATAAAGTATGCTTTGTTCCCGGTGCATTACCACATGAAGTCGTCGTCGCCGAAGTGACTAAAGTTCATCCCCGCTACTTAGAAGGGAAAATCCACCGTCTGCGGAAGGTCAGCCGGGACCGGGTCCAGCCACGTGATCCGTATGCCAACGTTGCCGGGGGCTTTGAATTAGAAAATTTGGCTTATCCTCAGCAATTGCGGTTTAAACGGCAAGTGGTGCTTGATAGTTTAGCTAAGTTTAAGCCCTATGGTTATCGGGCTTACGATGTACGACCGACGATTGCTGCCCCACATGAATATGGCTACCGGAATAAGGCAACTTTCCAAGTCCGCATGGTTAATGGCCAGGTTGCCGCCGGTTTGTACAAAGCGAATTCCCACGACCTCGTCGATATGAAAACGTGCGCTGTCCAAATGCCAGCCACGATGAACGTCATTCGAACTGTGGTGGAATTAATCGAACAACTTGCCATTCCAGTATATGATGAGCAACACAATAGTGGGATCATAAAGACACTCGTTGTTCGCGAATCGCGAGCCACCGGCGAATTACAACTGACCTTTATTACTAATACGCCAAAGTTGCCCCACAAGTACCAACTTATCACTGCTATTCAACAATCTCTGCCGAAGGTTGTTTCGATCATGCAAAATGTTAATCCCGGCAATACCCCATTAGTTTGGGGCAACCAGATGATTCACCTGGCCGGAGAGAAATACATTACCGAGAGCTTAATGGGGCTTGATTTCAAACTATCTGCCCGCTCTTTCTTACAGCTCAATCCCGAACAAACGGAAAACCTGTATGAAGAAGCAGCTAAGGCCCTGTCCTTATCACCGGACGATACCTTAATTGATGCGTACGCCGGGATTGGTACAATTGGGCTATCGTTAGCCAACCAGGTAAAAGAAGTTTGGGGAATGGAAACCATCCCTGAGGCGGTCGCGGATGCCCAGGAAAATGCCCGCCTGAACAACATTACCAACGCGCACTATGAAGTTGGCGCCGCTGAAGATGTGATGCCCCGTTGGCGTCGAGAAGGTTGTCACTTTGATACCTTAGTAGTGGATCCACCACGAACAGGACTTGACGACCAGTTGATTGAGCAAATTCTCAAAGAAAAGCCCCAGAAGTTTGCCTATGTCTCCTGTAGTATGGCTTCCTTAGCGCGGAACCTCCGTCGATTGACAAGTGTTTACCATGTTGATTATATCCAGCCCGTGGATATGATGCCTCAAACAACTCGGTGTGAAGCCGTGGTTAAATTATCATTGCGAAAGTAAACGTTTGAATGTAAAAAACTTAAAAAAGATTTTTAAAATATCTGGCATTGGTTTATGCTAAACCAATGCCAGATATTCCTATATTCAAGTATAAAAAGAGATAAGTCCTTAATGCGACGCAAGGTCGTTATTAATTAATTTAATTTTATAAAGCTACCCACTGTTTCCAAGTATGTAAATTACTAATGTTATCAAGCGAATCGTACGCCCCAGTACTCAACTTTTGAAGTAACTGTGGGTTTTGTAATAAGTTGAGAATCGCCTTTTCCATCTTCTTAGCGTTATTCAGTGGAATTAACTCACCATTAACATCAGACTGAACCATTTCAGCTGGTCCATACAAGTAGTCATAAGTAACTACCGGAACACCGTGTGATAAAGCTTCTCCCATCGCTAATGGTTGACCGTCAATCCGGCTAGTATCGACGAACAGTTGTGCACTATTGTAAGCCTGCTCCAGGTTCGGTTGATAACCCGCAAAGGTAACTAGGCCACCCAACTGAGCGTCCTCTACCTGTTTCTCGTACCGCTTTACATCGTCAGGATTACCGTAACCATACAACGTCAAGCGCGTTGCTGGGTACTTTTTTTGAACCCGTCCAAAGATTTTAATTAGCTTGCTGATTTGCTTATCTTCACCCAGCCGACCAACGTAGATAAGTGATCCGCGTTGCCGAGCACTCATTGGCACCCGTTGTAAATTAGTCTTAACAGGGACCGCATTAATCGCAACGATTGGTTTATCTTCCCCGATGCGCTTCTTTAACATGTCCGCTTGCGCTTGAGTCATCGTAATGACCCCATCCCACTTATCAAGATCATTGATTAGTGGCCCTTGCAGCATGGCGTTCAATGGACCGGTCTTCAAATTATCACCGTCATTGACGTGGTTCATCGCAATCCACAAGTACTTTTTGGCCTTGGTTTGCATGTTTTGGACCGGTTGAATAGCAATCGCTGGCCGGTCAGCAATGAAGACATTATTTTCGCCATTCGCCCTATTCAGTTCATCAAGGAAAAACTGGAAAAGTTCTTCTTCACTATCAAAGTAATAGTCTTTTCCATTATAATTCTGCAAAACATTCAGCGAGTTAATTGGTGTATCCTGAACAGACTTAACATAATACCTTTCCATATAAATCGTCTTATCTGGACGATAATAACGTTCATAACTCATCCGCCCGTCCTGGCCAAAGAACTGGTCAACCGCTTTGAAGCCCCGCAAGTCAAATTGTTGCCGTAGGGTTAAGTTACCAGTAACGTCGAACCAATCGACATGGTTGACAAGGCCAACAGTACCACCAGTAAAGTAAACGATGCAGACTAGGCGGTCCCCATCCTTGACTTCTTGGTAGTTATTGCCGGTACCGACTTGGTATTCAATTGGTAAATTCAAGTCTGATACATGCAAAACATGTCCTTTATAATCAGTTGTTCCCGCAAAGAAATCGTACATGTTTACCAATTGATCATCGCTCAAGCCAAACCGACTCAAAGTGGCATGAATAATTGAATCGAAACTTTGAGTAACTAGCTTAGCTGGAACATTATGGTCCTTAAATAACTTCAGCCGCTTCATTTCCGCGTGTTCAATACTGGAGTTATTACTAAGTAAGTATTGGTTAACGAAAAAAAACATTATTGGGCGGCCTCCTTTATTTTCATATCATTGACTAGCTCATTCCACAGCTTCATTACATTTGCCTCTGAATAACGTTCACTATCCTGATATGCATTTTCACTAAATTGAGCAAGCTTCTGTTGATCCGTTAAAAGACTAATAATTGCTTCTGCTAGACCATCGATATCTCCATTTGTTGTTAATAGCCCGTCTTGACCATCAATCACAACATCGGCTGGCCCGTATTTAATATCATTCGCAACGATTGGTAATCCATGAGATTGAGCCTCGACTAAAGATAATGGAAGGCCTTCAGCACGGCTCGGTAAAATTAACAGTTGAGCATCATTGTAAACTGCATTGGGGTTGTTAGTATAACCATGGAAAGTAACAGAGTCTTCTAGCTTTTCATCTTTTACGATTTTTTGTAACGTTTTATCAAAGTTATCGTTTGCATATCCCCAAAAATCCAACTTGGCGTTTGGCACCTTTGCAAGAACTTGCGGCCAAGCTTTTAAAAGCTGATCTTGTTGTTTCTCTGGAGAAAGACGGGCAACCATAACTACCTGGTCCTTAGTCCGTTTTTTAAATGGAATGTGTTTGGCCATTAACACGGCCTTAGGAACAATTGGTCCTGGAATACGATAAATCTTTGTTCCATACTTAGCAAACCGGTCTTTAACATCAACTTGTTGTTGAGGGGTTAAAGTAATAATGCCATCCCAATCTTTGATATGATTTAATCCCCAAGCATAGTTGTAATTAAGGGGTGAGTGTAGCATATCATTGTTATTATTAACATGATCGTTATGCAATTGCATAGCACGAAAGACACGATGTTTCATATGCAGTACTGACCAGCCAACTTCATACGAGCGGTCTACAACCAGGCCGACAGGTTCATGATTTGTCAGTTGTGGATCAGTCACTAATTCATCATAGAAAAAGCGGGTAAGCTCATCAAAATTAGCAAATTGATAGTCATGACCGCGATAGTTCATCAAATGATAGGTATCAACAACTTTATTACGCTTGTTCTTCAAGTGAGTTAACTGGATAGCAATTGACCCATCAGGACGCAGGTAATTTTCAATTGCAATATTGCCATCCCAGTCATAAACCTGTTCGACTGAGATAAATCCCCGGTTATCATACCAAGACACTTTTAACAATTTGCCAAAATGATCAAAATATTGGACATTAATAATGTGTTTTTGACGGTCATTACGACGGCGTACATATAAAACTCGGTTGCCATTACGATAGTAATTATAATTAATACCATCAGATTTACGATCCCAGCTAGAATCAATGTTTAAATCCTTGATCGTCACATCATGCTGGGGGAAAAGCCGGACACCTTGAAAGTAGTCAAATAAATTGACAAAGTCGTTATCCTTAATTCCCGCCTCTTCAGTTACCATATGGAGTTCATTGGAATACTGACGAGTAACAATTTTGGCAGATTCATGATACATTTCAAACAAGTGTAATCTTTTAATTTGGGCGTGTTCAATTCCTGATTTGTTGTGTTGGATATTATCATTCAGAAAGAATAGCATGAGCTGATCCCCTTTTTTAGTTTCACAAGATAAGTTTACCATATCTAATTACCTTAAGTTTATCAGTAACGAGCTTTAGTGGGGCTTTGAACAACTTTATGGTAAAATAATGAGTATTATCAAGAAAGAAGTGGAAGCGCTGTGCAAAACCCATTCGGCAATGGCAATGGCAATAACAACAATCAAAATCCCTTTGATTTGAACAACCTACCCCTACCGCCAAATTATGCCAAAATTGTAAACAATCAGGGACAAATGCGAATCGCCAAGGTGGGCTTTTCGTGGACGACACTATGGTTTGGCCCACTGCCAGCCTTATTCCGTGGCGACTACTACAACTTCATTTTAATGATCGTCTTGGATCTCGATTACGCGCTTGTTGTTCTGTTCTTTGGTTTAAACTCGCTAATGCAGTTCCCGTGGCCTTCAATTGTTTTCGGAGCCATTTACAACATGATGTTTTTCCGGCACTCATTTAATATCGGGTACCGGCCAGCTGATCAGCGTTCGCGCGAGTTATTAACACGGTCACGTTACTTGAAAAAATAATAAAAAATGAGATTGGCTAGAAAAAGTCAATCTCATTTTTTATTAGTTATTATGTTCTTGAGACCACAATGCTGGTGATTCCCGCCATTTTTTAAGTGACTCTAAGTGTTCGGCCGAAATCAGATGGTTCCGCATCGCGACGTTAATGAGGGTCGAGTAATTGGTAACCGAGTAATATTTCACACCAGCCGCCCCCATATTATTATCAGCAGCCGGTAATTCATAGGTGAAAACTGAAACAACGCCGAGAACCCGACCGCCAGCTTCCCGAACGGCTTTAACGGCTTTCAGAACGCTGCCGCCAGTGGAAATCAAGTCATCAATCACAACCACCCGTTGGCCGCGTTCAATAACCCCTTCAATTTGTTTGCCCTGGCCATGATCCTTTGGTTTGGATCGAACATAGATCATCGGCTTCTTCAGACTCTGGCCAACCCAGGCAGCATGCGGAATTCCTGCCGTCGCCGTGCCCGCGATGACTTCCACTGTCGGGAAATTATCACGAATCAAGGTTGCCATTCCCTGGTAAATGGCCTTCCGAACAGCAGGGTAAGAAATGGTTAACCGGTTATCGGTATAAATTGGGGCCTTCAACCCGCTCGCCCATGTGTAAGGATTTTCTGGACTTAAAGTCACAGCATGGATCTTTAATAAAGATTCAGCAACTACTTCTGAGGTGTTCATTATTGTTGTCCTCCTAAAAAGTCACGGCGAATTTGCTTATAAGCAGCCACTGGATCATTGCTTTGGGTAATTGGCCGACCAACGACGATCCCGTTAGATCCTAATTCCGCTGCTTGAATGGGGGTAACGACCCGCTTCTGGTCGTCATGATCATTCAAATCAAGCCGAATTCCCGGGGTAATGCATAAGAAGTCTGGATTCGTAACTTCCCGAATCGCTTTGATTTCCTTAGCAGAACAAATAACCCCGGCTAATCCGGATTCATCCGCTAACCGTGCATAGTTTTGCACTGATTCCATCACCGTTCCTGGAATGTGCTGTTCATTGTGCATAATGTTTTCATCAATTGAGGTCAATTGCGTAATTGCCAGCATTTTAGGAACCGCATTCCGTGCTTCTCGCGCACCTTGTTCCAGTCCCCGTAAACCGGCCTTCATCATTTCTGAACCACCAGCGGCGTGAACCGTGACGAATGAAACACCCAAGCGGCCTAATTGAGCCATGGCACGTTCTACAGTATTAGGAATATCATGTGACTTTAGGTCAAGGAAAACCTTAAATCCCCGTTCCTTAGCCTGCTTAATGATTCCCGGGCCAAAAGCGTAAAACAGTTCCATCCCGATCTTAACGATTGGCATATGATCTGTATCATTGGATAGCTTATCAAAGAGTTGAACAGCTTCCCGCTTGTCTTGCACATCAATTGCCACAATGGGTTCAAATCGTTCCATCATTATTCCTCCTAAAAAAGCACCAGTCCTGAGAAGGCTGGTGCTTTTCTGCTTTTAGTAACACCGTTGTGCCCTCTCTGGAGCAAATTAACAAGTTAACTATTCGTGATGTTCAATTGTAATATCTTCATGACCATCGTATTCTTCGACAGCGACGTGAACCGTTTCGTTCATGGCCGTTGGAATGTTCTTACCAACGAAGTCCGGCCGAATCGGCAATTCACGGTGTCCACGATCAACCAAGACCGCTAATGAGATCCGTTGTGGACGTCCCATATCCATCAAAGCGTCTAGCGCTGCCCGTACCGTTCGACCAGTGAAGAGGACATCATCAACTAAAATGACATGCTTGTCAGTAATATCAACATCTAATGAAGAAGTCTTCACAGTTGGTTCCTTGTGGTGGTCAGGAATGTGCCGATCATCACGATACAAGGTAATATCAAGGGCGCCAACTGGCACTTTCACGTTTTCCAATTGGTTTAGTCGCTTTGCTAACCGTTGTGCTAAGTAAACTCCTCGGGTCTTAATCCCAACGAAGACTAGATTTTCGACCCCTTTGTTTTGCTCAATAATTTCATAGGTAATTCGCTTCAATGCTCGTTGCATACTTGAACCATCAACGATTTCATGAGCCATTATTATCACTTCCTCAATCTCTTAATCAACAAAACCCCTTCCTACGGTGAGCGTAAAGAAGAGGTGTATTTACCAGCGTATCCTTCTTGATCTCACAGAATCAGATTAAAGGGTCATTTTATTTACATGTAATTTTAGCCGCCTCATACTGGCATGTCAACCAATTGCCGCTTAGTTGCTGCTGTTTTGGTACTTGTTCAGCCAACTTTGGACTTGTGAGGTAATGGAAGACCATAATTCGTCAAAGCCATCCTTGTTCTTCAAGTTGTTAACCGTGGAAGAAGCATTAGATGGATCCTGTTGAACTTGGTTAACTACCTGGTTGATATCCTGTAGCTTTTGTTGAGCACTATCAGAGTGCAACTGACTTTGAATTTGCTGGTTCTGATTAGAAATATCATTCAAGCGGTTTTGTAATTCTGCTTGGTCATGATCCTTTTCATATTGCTTAGCGGCTGCCCGTAATGCAGCAACCTGCCGAGCCAGCTTCTGGTTATCCGAACTAAGCTTATTGATACTACTGGAGTTGTCTGAAATTTGACTACTCTGTTGGGCATTGTTAGCTTCCTGGGCCTGGTTACGGTTATGTGCCGAGATTCCCCACCAAGCGAGTAAAATCACGATGATAATTGCTAAGGCAATCCATAAGCCGTAATGCTTCTTATTATTACTTGGCGCTGGCGCATTATTATTGTTGTTAATTATGGTTGTCCCCCGTTGAGCAACAACGTTTAACGTTAACCGGGCAGAAGCAGTTTGACCCATACTATCCATAACCGTAACTGCAACTGGATATTGCCCCATTTGGTTAACATTCACCTGGGTCGTATTGAAGGTCACCTTATCAGTAATATTGTTACCATTACTAGTTGCTTGAATGCCAAAACGGTTGACCAACTCTTGGTCCGTTAATGTTTGACCAAGTGGCCAGTCGACCGTTTGGCGTTGAATTGTTAATGTTGGATTTGCCATGATGTCTCCTCATCTTTTCTTGTGTGATTTGACTGAATTATATCATAAGCACGCGTAGTCAGATTTGCAGGATAACTTTTATGGATCAGAAAAGCGCCAACAATTGGGTTAATCCCAATCGTTGACGCTTTAGTTAAATTTTGCTTATGTTTTGGTTCTACTGCAGCTGTGTCGAAACATGAGCAGTAGCTGATTGGACATTCACACCGATAACTCGGTGTGACTATCCTAATCAGCCTTGCGGGGGCTCACAGACGAAAACAAGGTTTCTGGTTCGCTCCCTCGCTGGGAAGGACTAGTGGCTAACTACAGACAGACACTCGACGCGCTTCGCACGCCTAGCACTGTCTTAGGTTAGCCATACGTCCTTCTAACCCAGCTCACACTCTATAATTTCCAAGGATCCTTCACAATAATCGTCTGGATTCGGTCGGCACCAACCGAAACAGTTGCCAATGGAGTTTGTGATAATTCACTAACCCGCTTCAGGTAGTTTTGGGCATTGACTGGCAAGTCTTCAAACTTCTTAACACCAGTAATGTCTTCATCCCAACCAGGCATTTCTTCGTAAACTGGTTCACACCGGTCCAGTTCCTTCAAACTAGCTGGGTAGTAGTCGATTTCCTTACCATCAAGCTTGTAAGCCTTGCACAACTTAACAGTCTTCAAACCAGTCAAGACATCCAGTAGGTTCAAGCTCAATACGGAAATACCGGAAACCCGGCGTGCGTGTCGCATTGCAACGGTGTCAAACCAGCCAACCCGGCGAGGACGGCCAGTAACTGTCCCATATTCATGACCAGTTTCCCGAATTTGGTCACCAATTTCGTCAGTCAATTCAGTTGGGAATGGGCCGGCACCAACACGGGTGGAGTAAGCCTTGCAGATCCCGACAACGGTATTAATCTTGTTAGGACCAACACCAACACCAGTGCAGACACCACCGGCAATTGGGTTAGAAGCAGTAACGTATGGGTAAGTCCCTTGGTCAACATCCAGCATAACCCCTTGAGCACCTTCAAAGAGGACCTTCTTACCAGCATCCAAGGCATCGTTAACAACCCGAGAAGTATCAGTAACGTACTTCTTCAATTGTTGACCATATTCATAGTAAGGTTCAAAAATGTCATCAAACTTAATTGGGTCAACGTGGTAAAGCTTGGTGAATAATTCGTTCTTTTCCTTCAGGTTACGCTTGAGTTTAATTTCAAAGGTATCCTTTTCAAGCAGGTCACACATCCGGATACCAACCCGGGAAACCTTGTCCATGTAGGTAGGTCCAATCCCGTTCTTAGTGGTACCAACCTTGTGATCACCCTTGGCAGCTTCTTGGCACTTGTCCAATAAGATGTGGTAAGGGAAAGTAATGTGTGAACGTGAAGAAATCCGCAAACCAGAAAGGTCAATTCCATTGTCTTCCAGGTACTTCATTTCCTTCAGCATTGCTGGTGGATTAATAACAACCCCGTTACCAACAACAGCTAACTTGTTCTTACCAAAAATTCCGGATGGGATCAGCCGCAGAGCAAACTTCTTCCCATCAAAACTAATTGTGTGGCCGGCATTGTTACCACCTTGGGAACGAACGACAACGTCCGCTTCTTGACTAAGGTAATCAGTCATCTTACCTTTCCCTTCGTCGCCCCATTGACTACCGACAATCACAACTGATGACATTGTTCTTTCACCTCAAAATATATATTTGTAAAAGACGTTTTTACTATCTCATGTTACAGGAAAAGCGGTTCATCGTCAATAACTAAACGAACAATTTTTGATTCGTTTTTCAGAAATGTCCGCACTTTTTTGTTGACCGTCTTGCAATAAAAGTGCATAATAGCAAACGGAAAATTTGCATCACTCAAAGGAGCTTTTTGCCGTGAAAACATTTGACTACGATGATATCCAACTAGTACCGAACAAGTGCGTGATCAAGAGTCGGAAAGAGGCCGATACCAGTATTGAGTTTGGCCCGCACCGTTTTAAAATCCCCGTTGTACCAGCCAATATGGAAAGTGTCATTAATGAAGACCTAGCTGTATGGTTAGCGCAAAATGGCTACTACTATGTCATGCACCGATTTGAGCCTGCTACCCGGGCCGCGTTCGTTAAACATATGCATGATCGGGGACTATTTGCTTCTATTTCGGTGGGAATTAAAGATGATGAATATCAATTCATTGATCTGCTAAAATCCGAACAATTAGTACCAGAATACATTACGATCGATGTTGCCCATGGTCACTCAGATTACGTCATTAAGATGATCCAATACATCAAGAAACAGCTCCCCGAGAGTTTTGTCACGGCTGGTAACCTGGCCACCCCTGATGCCGTTCGGGAACTGGAAAATGCCGGCGCTGATGCCACCAAGATCGGTGTTGGTCCCGGTAAGGCCTGCATTACCAAATTGAAGACTGGTTTTGGCACCGGTGGTTGGCAACTATCCGCCCTCCGGTGGTGCTCGAAGGCGGCGCGGAAACCTCTGATCGCTGATGGTGGGATTCGCCACAATGGTGACATTGCCAAGTCAATCCGGTTTGGTGCTTCCATGGTTATGATTGGTTCCCTGCTAGCTGGTCACCTCGAGTCACCTGGCCACATCATTACGATTGATGGCAAGCGTTACAAGCAATACTGGGGCTCCGCTTCCGAAGTCCAGAAGGGTGCCTATCGGAATGTCGAAGGTAAACAAATGCTGGTCCCATTCCGGGGATCAATCAAGGATACTCTCCGTGAAATGCAGGAAGACTTGCAATCATCAATTTCATACGCTGGTGGCCGCGACCTGGAGTCTATCCGCAAGGTTGATTACGAGATCGTTAAGAATTCTATCATGGATGGCGACTATTAATAGTTTCAACTGAAAAGGTCCATAGTTATTAGACAGAGATGCTAATAACTATGGACCTGTTTTAATTACTAAAATGGAGTACTTCACTTAGCGGCTGGCGCTTCGAATGATATGTATTAATCTTGGCTGGCTTCTCATAACCGAGTGAAATACCGACAATAAAACGTTCATTTTGGGGTACGTTAAGAACTTTATGCAAAATATCCGGATAACGGACACTGTTGTAAGTTGGGATTGACCCTAAACCACGATCAGCCGCGGCTAACATTAATGTTTGCGCAAAAGCACCTGCATCAAAAATTGACCAATCAGGGCTGGCTTTAGGAATAGTAATGTAGAGAATCACTGGTGAACTATAAAGGGTATTGCTAGCCTTCGTCATTTGCTCATGTGCCTCATCAAAGTTAGTGAAATGGTGGACAATTTCATGTCGCCACTGTTTCATGTTTGATTGGGTCACCGAACTCCAGTCATCCCGTGACATTACCGCAAGATCAGGATGACCATGTTCACCCGCCTGATCTCGCTTCTGATATTCATTTTTAATCCTGGTTAGAGAATCACCCGTGGCACAATAAACCTGCCAAGGCTGGGAATTTACCCAAGACGGTGCTCGCTGAGCTAGTTGAACAATTTGTTTAATAATACCTTGGTCGACTGGCTGATCACTGAATTGGCGAACTGAATGGCGGCTCTTAATTGCTTCCGTAGTTTCCACGATAATCACTCCTCTTTAACTTACTAATTGTAAGTATAATTGATTGTTATTGGTCACTCAAGTGTTTTGTTGGCCAAGGCATTAAAGGGATTTAACGATTAACTTCGCTAAATCCCTTTTTACTATTCACTTAGCTTTGGCAAGTAAATAAAGATAATTAAACCAATCAAGAAAAGAACGCTTAATGAGGCCGCTCCAATCGTCGATTGTCCACTCACCTGGGTAACAATTCCGACCAGGAGCGGACCAATGATAGCTGAAAACTTACCTAAGATGTTGTAGAACCCAAAGAATTCACTACTGGAGTCCTTGGGAATCAGCCGGCCGAAGTAGGACCGACTTAACGCTTGAATACCACCCTGACTAGTCCCAATTAAGATGGCCAGGAGCCAAAAGTCGCGTAAAGAATGGAGCCAGTAAGCGTAAACACAAATAAACAGGTAAACGACAATCCCCACCAGGAGCATCGTCCGCGTGGATAATCGTTGCGCTAAGTATCCATACAGAATGGAGAATGGGAAAGCAATTAATTGCACCACTAGCAACACCATCATCAGAGTTGTAGTTTGGACGCCAATGTCTTTTCCAATCGAGGTGGCCATAGTAAAAATGGTATCAACCCCATCGATGTAGAAGAAGTAAGCCACCAGAAACCAGCTGGCCCGGCGATACTTATTAATGTGGCGAATGGTTTGGCTAATTCGTTTAAAGCTATCAATGATTGGCCGTTGCACCGCCGCCACGTGGTATTGCTGCCGACCATGGCGCAACAGGGGCCACCCAAAGATGATCCACCAAACAGCTGATAATAGGAAACTAAACTTGGCCACTTCCAAGTTCGATAAGCGATTGCCAAAGCCGTTGGTTAATTCGGCAACCAGGAAAATAATAAATGCTAGGACACCACCAAGGTAGCCCATCCCATAGCCAGTTGAAGATACCCGGTCCATCTGCCGATCATCCGCCACATCAATTAAAAAACTATCATAGAATAAGTTTCCACCAGAATAACCAATGATCGACAGGATATAGATAAATAGCAACCACTGCCAGGCCTGGGTTGGCACAAATGTCAGACCAATTGTCATAATAATTCCCGACCAGGTGAAGAAATTGAGCCACCGACTTTTGGCATTTGGATAATCAGCTAAGGCCCCTAAAAGTGGTGCCAAGATTGACACAATCAGGGTGCCGAAACTATTGGCATATCCCCAGTAAGCGGTCGAGTTAGCTGCAGTTACTCCTGCTTGGCCAGCAACTGCTTTAAAGTAGACTGGCAAGACAGCAGTGACGACTAAAATTCCGTAACCAGAATTAGCCCAGTCATAAAAAATCCATTGCCACTGTTGTTTTGAAAACTTCACAGAATCCCTCACTTCTTAAAAACGCCATCAATTGGCTGACCAGCTGTTGCTTCTGGATACTTCAGCCCCATTAAGTAGGCAAAGGTTGGTCCCTCATCCACTAGATTAGCGTGGGCCACCTCATTGCCCGCTTGAATTGCGGGACCCGCAAAGACCGCCGTTGTGTAATAGTTAGCCTGAGTTGGTCCGTAGCCATGGACACCATGGTAACGATCATGCGTACCTAACGATTCTGGATCAACCTGCTCAACGATTGCTGGCCGATTTACTTCATCCGTAAAATAGTAGCCTGGCTTGGCCTCAACCAGGAATGTACACTTTGGATCAGCGCCCAGTTTAATGGCTTCAGCGCCATCGTAAATGTGTTCGACACCTTCAACACCAGCGATGAGCTGTTTCAGTTGGCCTAAATTAACATTGCCCCGGGTATATACATACGTTTCACCATCACAAGTCTTAGCTGTTACTTGCCAATTGTTCTGGTAGGTCGTCTTACCAGCAAGCGGTGTTAGCCAACCATAACGAGCAAACAGCATATTTAAGTGGATCATCTTGTCAACATTAATCTGGTAGTGGTCGCCTAAAATAACAAAGTTGGTATCATCATAGGTTCCCGCTTCCTTCGTTGCCCGGATGATCCGTGCTACCCGCCCATCCAGTCGCTGCAGGGCCTGCTTGGCTTGGGCAGACCGCACACCATAACGATGACGCATGCTGTCCATGTCGACCAGGTGAATCAAGGCTAGGTCGGGAAACTTGTTCTTAAGCGTATCAACCGCACAGGCTGTCACAAAGTCGTCCAACCATGGTTGTTTAATTCCGTGCCGTAACTTTCCGTAGCGGTGGTTCATCTGGATCAAGAACCACGGTGAACTCGCCTTTAATGACACTGCCACTTGGTTAGTCCAAATCCGGTTAGGGAAGATTTCGGCAAGATTATAGTCAATTTGACTGCCAGCTGTGACGGGCCAGAGAAATGCGGCCGTCGTCATCCCCGCCGCCTTCGCTACATCATACAGTGGGGTTGCTTTAATATCACGTCGGTACCAGTACCAGTCTGGCGACAAGCGCCGGGGTTGTAACTTCGTATTGTTCACAATGCCGTGTACGACGGGATACTGGCCAGTAATAATCGACGTGTGTGATGGGTAAGTCAGAGTTGGGAAGATCCCCCGGACACGCTTGACCCATGTTCCATGTTGAATAAGCCGGTTAACATTGGGTACTAAATCACGTAATTCATTCAAATCACGAAATCCGAGTGAGTCCAAAGAAATGACAACTAATTTATGTTGTTTCATCAGTGTTCATCTGCTTTCTGAATTTTGTTCCGTCGAATAGATTCGACATTGGCAATCGCAATAGACGGGTGCTCTGCGAAGAAGACGCGACCACGTTCCCATTTCAGATTAGTAATCCGGTCCTGAAATTCTTCGTAGTAACCACTATGATCATTAAAGTAATGGATTACGACAGGAAGCTGAGTCTTCTGGGCATAAACCAGCTGCTGCCGAACCTGCGCTTCCGCTTTGGCTGACAGGTATTTTTTATGGGCATAAATCTCGGCCGTATCCCGAATTAATGAATTGAAGCCCGTCAAGGCCGCAAATGGTGAAAATTGGCCAGCGCGGTCCTCCTGACTCATTGGCAAATGCGCCTTCGACCGATGAGCAGGGAGGTCCATAATATCGTCATACCGCGAAGTATCCGAAAATAGCTGGCGTTCAATAATTTCCTTTTCGTCCATTATGCACGGTGCCCCCCAATCTGGTCATTTCGTTCCTTGGTGTTGGAACCCTTCTTTAGATCCCCGAGGCGCAAAACAACGTTCTTATTACCGGTGACCTTTTGCAGACGCAGAATGGTATCGGACAACTTTTTGTCACGTTGCCGCTTGGCTTGAGCTGCTTTTTCCTGCTGAATTTCCTGGTGAGGATCCTCAAACAGGTTAGTTTGTTTAAAGCGGGTAAGGTGCGCCGCCTCATCTTCATCAATCATGTGAGTCACAATGAGGGTTACCCGCCTAATCAATAGTCGTGGATTAGCGCACTGGTCATATAACGCATGGTAAACCTGGCGGAGCTCTGAACTAGATGATGTCAGGCTTTCCAATTGAACATTGGCATGATCGGACTTAGGAGTTGAACGACCATAGAAGTCTTTGGCGATCGCTCCCTGGTAGTCAGGGGCGTACTGGAGACTGGTGGGATCATAGTCAATGACTAAGCCAAAGTGACTGGAGACAACGTGCCGCTTAACCATTTGCAAAGCTACGGCCTCAACCATCCCCAGTACTGCCTGACGGCCTTCCGGGTACTTATCTGGCGTCATTAGGACCTGACTGGAATAAATACCGTGTTCGCTCGAATGATAGTTTTTAATGTCCGCAATCGTCGCTGTTTCACGACCCCAGGCATGGTCAATCAACAATTCCGCATTCTTGCCAAACTCACGATACAAGATTTCTTCGTTTTGGGGATCTGACAACTTACCTAGCGAACACCGGGCAATGTCACCCATGGTTTTCAAGCCGAGCTTGTCTAATCGCTTGGCGTACCCGCGGCCTATCCGCCAGAAATCAGTCAGTGGCTGGTGCGCCCACAGGTAACGACGATATTGGTGCTCATTCATCTGGGCAATCCGGACCCCGTCATTATCAGCCGGGATTCGCTTAGCAACAATGTCCATTGCGACCTTAGACAGGTATAAGTTTGTACCGATTCCCGCTGTTGCTGTAATGCCGGTTTCGGTTTGAATCTGCTGAATAATCTGTTTTGCAAGGGTATGGGCAGAGACATGATGGTCTGCCAGGTAATCCGTCACATCCATCATGACCTCATCAATCGAGTAAACGTGGATGTTTTCTGGTCGAATAAAACGCAGGTAAATGGCATATACTTCCGCGCTCTTTTCCATGTAAAAACGCATCCGTGGCTTAACGATCTTATAGCCGACGCGCAGATTTAGGGACTTCAATAGCTTCCGCCGGTAAATTGACTTGTACTTGGAAAGATGGTGGTGGCTAGCTTGTTGGGCCCGTTCCCGATTAACTTGGTCGACCCGGCGAGCCACTTCAAACAACCGGGGCCGTCCAGGTACACCAAACTTCTTCAACGCTGGCGATACCGCTAGACAAATTGTTTTATTGGACCGCGAATCATCTGCCACTACCAGATTGGCGTTCAGAGGGTCCAAATGATGAGCAACACATTCCACTGAAGCATAAAACGACTTCAGGTCAATTGACATATAGGTCCGTTCAGTTGGCATGTGGTCCTCCTCCTTTTATGGTTCTAATCGTGTGCCCGCTGGAACAACGAGAATAAAGTTCATAATCCGATTAGCATATGACTGGTGGCTTAAGTAATCATCAATAGCACTATTTAATTCACGTAAGTTGTCGGTGATAATGCCATCCGTATGGTCGTAAATCATTTGTTTCATCAGGGATGGCTGGTTGACAGTCCACGCATAAACCTGCTTATGTTGACGGTGCGCCTGCCGGATAAAGTCAAAGTTAAGGGTTGAGTACTCCATCGAGTAACCATCGGCTTGACTATTTGGATAGGATAAATTGTAAGGTTGAATATATAGTACAGGCAAAGTTGAATCGCGGTGCTTTAATTCGGCCACAACACCATAGTCCAATGAATGAACCTGGTCATGGTCCCGTTTGAGGCGTTGGCCATACTGCTGGTCAAAGCGCTTGAGCATCCCCGGTGAATCATGGGGCGTTGTCTTAACTTCCACCAATAGTCTTTGGTGAAGGTGTTCCGCCGCATTTAAATATTGGTCGAAGCTGGCGACTTTCGCAGAATGACCATTCTCGCGAGCCGTCAGCCGCGTTAACTGTTTCAAGGTCAGCTGGTATGGTGTCTTGTTGACCCCAGTGAGTTCTTTCAGATTTTCATCATGCATAACTACAAACTGGTGGTCCCGCGTTTCATGAACATCCATTTCAACGTAATCAGGATGAAGCCGGTGGGTCTTTTCCAATGCCGGGATCGTATTCTGGACCCCGTTATTATCAGCGACTCCCCGATGCGAGATTGTAATTGGTCGCTGATCATCTTCTCCTTGAAGGTAAACATGGTTGTTAGCAATGGTCGCGCCACCAAAAATCACTACTAAAACGAGCAATGCCCAACCATAATGATGGGAATTAGCCCCGTTCGTTGTGTATTGGATTTCCCCGAAGTCCTGCTGGGTAATGATCATTAAACTGGAAATCATACTGCCGACGGTCACAATTTCACTAACAACCTGAATCAAAGTTAAATTAGCGACTGCCGGAACGAGGGCTTGTGAGTGGGGAAGAAGATGATCCCATCCAATTTGAAAGCCATAGATGACTCCATACACTATTCCGAGGCCAATTGTTGCTAACAAGCCCACCAGGATGAGGCGACTAATCACCGATATCCACTGCCAATGAGCCGTTTTGCGCCAACTATTGACTAACGCTGTCCGTGTTCGTTGCGCACGAAAAACCATTAACGGCAGAGTAAAGAGCCACCGGATTCCTAAGAAAAGGATGACGAGGTAAGTCGCAATAAAGAAGATAAAAAGGCGGTCACTCCGCGTCATAAAGTCGACAATAAAAGCCGGAATTTGCACTTTAGCAAGCAGTGGCGTACGAAATACCAAGTCAGCAAATGGAATGATCAAGATAAAGTAAATGAGCATCAACGGCAGGGACCCTGGTCGCAGACGGCGTACCGCTTGCCAAGAATTCTGCAGTAAAGAATAAAAGCCTGTCCGGCCCACTGAAAATTCTCGGATACTGAGCAGGAGTAAAGCAAATTGCCAATAAACGACCATTAGCAACAGGAGTAGCTCTACTAAGAGGCCAATAATCACTAACGGGTGCTGCTGACAGATGATGACGATATTTTGGTAGGAAATAAATGGGATTTCCCCCGCTTGTAAAATAACTGTTGTGACCCACCGAAAGAGCGGTATAATGACCCACTGATTCAGTAAATCTAGACCCAAGAACAGGGCTAAGTACGTTATCCAATGCTGCTTAAAGCCACGCCAACTACCCTGAATATCTTCCCATGCTGCCCGCATCAAGTATTCCTCCCTTAAATACCGTTAATTATACAATATTCGCTAGTTAGGGATAAATAAAAACGGGACTAAGCACTGGCTAAGTCCTGTTGATAATTATTAGAATTCCACTTCATCTGGGTCAGCACATTGTCCGCCTAAGTTCGTTAACATACTGATCTTACGCATTTCATCATCAGTTAATGCAAAATCAAAGATATCCTTATTTTGGATCATCCGTTCTTCATGAACTGACTTTGGCAATGGAATAATGCCCTGCTGAATTAGCCAGCGAAGACTAACCTGAGCGGCCGTCTTGTGGTACTTGTCCGCAATTGCCAACATCGTCTTGTTTGTCATCACATGGGCTCCTTGACCGCCCAGCGGTGCCCAAGCCTCGACGACAATGTTGTGAGCTTGCAAGTACTTAACTTGTTCGGTGTGTGGCCAACCAGGGTGAACTTCAATTTGGTCAACGGCTGGCGCCACTTTAGCTGTCCGCATTAAGTCAACGATGTGGTGAGGCATGAAGTTGCTCAGACCAATTGCCTTGATCTTCCCTTCTTTATACAGGTCTTCCATCGCCCGCCACGTCTCCGCATTAATTTCAGCAGCTTGGGTACCAAATTGCTTCTGGTTTGCTGGCCAGTGAATTAGGTAGAGGTCAAGGTAGTTCATTTGCAGACGATCTAAAGTTTCCTGGAAAGCCTTTTTAGTGGAATCATAACCCCGGTTATCATTCCACAGCTTACTCGTCACGAACAGGTCTTTACGGTCAATCCCCGAATCTTTAATCCCTTTACCAACTGCTTCTTCGTTACCATATACAGCTGCAGTATCAATATGGCGGTAACCAACTTTAATGGCATCTTCCACCGCTTTTTCTGCAACATCAGCTGGCGTTCGGAATGTTCCATAACCGACGCAAGGAATTGTTGTTCCATTATTCAGGTTCATTCGTGAATTAATGTTATTCAATTCAATCATCATTTTCATCCTCTCTATCCGGTAATCACTTACTATTGTATAGCATGTTCACGGCTTTACCAAAAATTTGGGCTTTTCTCTGGATGAAATTTTCATTATAATACTATTAAAATTATTCAAGGAGGTTCTTTTATGCGACCACGAATTGCTATTCCAGCCGATACTTTAACGGAGGCCACTAATATCATTAATGAACGTAACGCTGCTTTTGCACCACGACCATTAATTGAAGCCATTATTAAATCAGGCGGCCTACCTGTTATTTTCCCAAGTGTGGCGCCAGAATTAGCTCATAATTACTTGGACCTCTTTGATGGGATTATTTTTGCCGGCGGTAGCGATGTCGATCCGATCTTTTTTCATCAAGAACCACACCAAAAATTGGGGTCAACCTACTTACGACGCGACCAGTTTGAAATTGAATTAGTAAAGGAATCGTTTAAAGCTGGGAAAGCGATGATGGGAATCTGCCGGGGAATGCAAGTTATTAATGTTGCTTTAGGCGGAACCTTATACCAGGATTTATCTGAAGATCCTCATAAAACCCTAAAGCACTCTCAAGATGCTCCTGGCAATTTTCCTTCCCACCACGTTAACGTTGAAGAGGATAGTCGCTTATTCAGCCTGGTCGGCAAACGACCTTACGTCAACTCGCGACACCACCAAGCAGTCCATGAAGTGGCGCAGCCATTACGCGTAACCGCCAAAGCAGACGATGACGTCACCGAGGCGCTAGAAACGGTTCAAAGTGACCAAATTCTAGCTGTCCAATGGCATCCCGAAAATATGTTTAAGCACTACGATTATTCTCAGCACCTCTTCCAGGACTTGATTAAACGGGCGCAACAATCATAAACATTCAATAATTAAAAGAGGTTGAGGAAAAACAGAATGTTTTTCCTCAACCTCTTCTTTGTTACTAATAGTCTCGAACTTACCAAGTCTAATCGTGGGAATTAACCAGCGCCTTCGAGGCTAACTACGAATGATTCTGATGATTTCATCGCCATTCATCGTTCTAGGTTAGCCCACCAGGCTCTTGAGAAGGTTAATTTCCAGCTTCTTTATTGTACTTCACTATTTATTAATGTTTCGCTAATGCAGCACGGAGTTCATCTGCAGTGTAAATCTTCCCATCTTCAAATCCCTTAAATGGATGAATTGACTCCAGTGCAGCCTCCTGGTAACGCTTAGCGCGCTGTAAAGCATATTCCGTTAGGGAACCATCCTTAACATAATGCAACAGCTTTGCACTTGGCGTAGTTGAAGGGTTCACAACCCGATCTTCTAAGTCTTCTAAGACTTCTGCATATTCAGGCCCTAATTGAATCTGATTAGCATACCGCTCCAAGCTTTTGACCACTGCCATCGCTTTTGTTTGGTAATGACATTTACTTGTTGGTTCTTCCTCTGCCACTACTTCATTCATGTGATCAGCGTTCACCAGAACTGGTTCGACTTCATCCTCATTCAATGCTGGGTGCATGATGAAGTAAGAAGCTAACAACCGGATGAACCGCAACGTCCCAGTCCGAACACCTACTGAACTGCTTGGGTCCAAATCCAGCATCCGTAATTCGAGATACTCAATTCCCTTTTTAGGGAGATCCTTTAAATTGCGGTTACCTTTAAAGCGGACTGGTCCGTGAAATTCATAGTCAGAAGTTAAGACACCTTCTTTAACCCCTTCCTCAATCCGGGCAATATAGCGGTCAAGATTTGTAAAGTCGCCCCGAAACTTAGTCCCAAAGCCATACTTACTTTGACGAATACTCCGCATGGGCTTTTTAGGTTCTTGCCCTGGTTCAAAATAATTTGCTTCTGCAACGGGGCTCGCACCAAACAGGTATGTGATAAACCATCGATAACGAACAAATCCTTGTGCCAACACCGTATAGAGATAATTACGGACTGCTCGTTCATCTGCAAATTTATCAGGGAAATGTTTTAATACTAAGTCCACCACGTGTTGATCAATACTTAGATTAATATGGGCGCCACATGGTGTTCCTTGTGAATATCCATGACGCTTAGCCCATTCATGCAGGTAGGCTTCCTTTTTTGGCCCCATCTTGGCTACTTGTAAAGTTTTTTTATTCTTCGGTAAGCGTGGTGGCATTGAAAGGGGCCACAGCAATTCACCAGGTGCTAATGCACAACGAAGGGTTTTGTTGATGACATATAAGTAATGCATCGCATCCAAAGCATGTTTGGCCGATGGAGTAACTGTTTCTGACATTGTCTCCAGAAAGTCATTGGTGATCCACGGATTTGTCTTTTCATCACCAATCGCTGTTGGATACGGCTCTTTACTCAAATTGCCTGCCTCATCAACCCGTTGCATTTCAATCTCAATGCCCATGGTGAAATCCGAGGTTTTTGCCACTGCTTCATTATCAAAAATAAGTTGTCCAACACGACTAAACATTCTCTCACCTCATTTGATTAGAAACTTCTAATATTTCCTGTTAAGATACATTACTTTCTAATAATATGCAATGAGATTTGTAAAAAATGAAAAACATAAAACGGGCTCATGATTTGATCAATCATGAACCCGCTTTCTGGTTTATTTACTCAAGTGAAATGATTAGTAAACTTAATTTTCACTCATTTGTTGTTTAATTGCCGCAAGGGAAACGTCGCCTGTACTGTTGAATTTAACATCAGCATCTTGCAAATTAGCTCCAAAACCGATGGATAATTCACCAGCCCGGTTAATGGATTCAACCCCTGCTTGAGCATCTTCCAACCCGGCCACTTGATTAGCTGGTAAGTTCATTGTTTTCGCTGCTTCAGTATAAATCTCAGGGTCTGGCTTACCATGAGTCAACTTAGCAGGATCAACAATGCCTTCGAAGTAATCCGCAATTTGAAGGTACTTAATAACCTTTGGTGCATTCTTCGAAGCAGAAGCAAGAACGATGTGGTAGTGGTTAGCCTTCAGTTCATCCAAGAAGTCCTTCATCCCCGGCAGGATGTCGGCAGGTGTCAAGGTTTCCACTAACTTGACATAGTTGTCATTCTTTTCCGTTGCCAAAGCAACCTTCTCTTCTTGGCTGTAGTCATTTTCGTGGCCGCCAGCCTTCAGGATTAATTCTAGTGAATCCATCCGGCTAACACCCTTTAGACTATCAGCCAATTCCTTAGTCCAAGGAGTACCAACCTTGTCAGCAAGTTGGTGCCATGCTTGACCATGGAAACGAGCAGTATCAGCAATCACACCATCAAGATCAAAGGCAAATCCCTTTAAATCTTCAAACTTCATATTTAGGCCTCCAGCAAATTACTTTAATTCTAACTTCTTACCGTCTAAATCAATGGTAATTGGGTCACCGGATACCAAGTCAATCTTGGTACCATTCTTGTCAACCTTAACCTTCAGGATCCGACCACGGAACATTTGGCGGAATTGGTAACTGTTCCACTTCTTTGGCAGGAATGGAGCATAGTGTAATTGACCATCACGAACACGCATGCCGGCGAATCCTTGCACGATATCCAGCCATGAACCAGTCATGGAAGTAATGTGCAAACCATCAACAGTATCGTTGTTGTAGTTATCAAGGTCAAGCCGTGCTGAACGTTCGTATAATTCAACCGCCTTGTCTTCATAACCAATATCAGCAGCAATAATGGAGTAAACAGAAGCTGACAGACTCGATTCGTGAACCGTGAATTGTTCATAGAAGTCGAAGTTACGCTTCTTTTCTTCCTTAGTAAAGTCATCGATGAAGTCCCAAAGACCTTGGATAACGTCACCTTGCTTAACATATGGTGAACGTAAGATCTTATCCCATGACCAGTGTTGGTTCAATGGTAATTGGTCGCTTGGAATTTCAGAAACTGGTGTCAGGTCCTTGTCTAAGAAGCCATCGTTTTCAGGGAAGATGTCCTTTTGCTTGTCGTAAGGCAGGTACATGTTGTCAGCAATACCCTTCCAACGACGCTTTTCATCTTCAGAAACATTAAGCTTCTTAGCAACTTCGTCATCCACTTCATCCAGAATTTCCAGAGTGTATTGGAGAGTCCACTTACATAAGAGGTTGGTGTACCAGTCGTTGTTGACGTTGTTATCGTATTCGTCAGGACCAGTTACCCCATGCAACATGTACTTGTTTTGACGTTGTGAGTAGTGAACACGGTCAGCCCAGAAGCGAGAAATTTCAGTCAGCACTTCTGCACCTTCATGAAGAACGTATGACTTGTCGCCAGTGTACTTAGTGTAAAGGTAGATAGCGTAAGCAATATCACCGTTACGGTGAATTTCTTCAAAGGTGATTTCCCATTCGTTGTGGCATTCAATCCCGTTGAAGGTAACCATTGGGAATAATGCACCATCAAGCCCTTGTTCCTTGGCGTTAACAAAGGCACCATCCAATTGCTTGTAACGGTACATCAGCAGGTTACGAGCAATTTCTGGGTTAGCAACACCCAGGTAAACAGGAATACAGTAAGCTTCGGTATCCCAGTAAGTAGCACCACCGTACTTTTCACCAGTGAAGCCCTTTGGTGAAATGTTCAGACGGTAATCTTCACCATAGTAAGTGGAGAAGAGTTGGAAGAGGTTGAAACGAATCCCTTGTTGAGCCCCTTCATCACCGTCAATTTCAACATCTGACTTGGTCCAACGATCTGCCCATTCTTGGACATGAGGATCAAGCAAGTCGTCAAAGCTTTGGGAATCAAACTTGTCAGTTAATTCGTCCAAGTGCTTTTCGATGGCTTCTTCAGAATCAAAGTCCCGGGAAGTAACAACAACGGTCCGCTTTTCAAAGTTAACTTCCTTACCAGCAGCAACCGTACCAGCAAAGGTGTTGTAAGCATCCTTTTCGTCAGTCCCGTCACCAGCATGGTCTAAGTCAGTCTTAGTAGTGGTCTTCATGCCGACAGTGAATTGTGGAGTGCCGAAGTCGTTCTTCTTAGTTTCAGAAGTCAATTCAGCGTGTTCACCATTAGCACTCTTGTTCAAGACCATCCAGAACTGTTCATCGTAGTTAGCATCTTCGTTGTAAACATCAGCATCAATCATGCTGGTAATTTCAACCTTAGCATCACTATTGCCGAGGTTCTTAACATGCAGACGTTGACCAACTAATTCCTTTTGGACAGCGGAAACAAAGCGTTCAAAGGTGAAGGCCATTTCAGCTCCACCAATTTCAACAGTAAATTCACGGGTGAGGACACCACGCTTCATATCGAGGTCAAGCTTGAAGTCCTTTGGTGCTTGCTTAGCAAGGTCCAGTTGTTCGCCGTTAACCTTAATGATCATCTTCATGAAGTTGACAGCGTTGATCATCTTACCAAAGTACTTAGGATAACCGTTCTTCCACCAACCAACACGTGTCTTGTCTGGGAACCAAACACCACCAAGGTAAACCCCTTGCATGTGGTCACCAGTATAGCCTTCTTCAAAGAAGCCCCGCATACCAAGGTTTTCGTTGGCTAATGAAGTCATTGATTCTTGAAGACGCTTATCTTCAGGATCCCACTTATGAGTTGCAACATGCCATGGAGCAATTTCAAAAGTTTGTTTCATGATAAAAATTCCTTTCTTTGTAGACAAATGGGAGTGGAAGGAAAGTATTAATACTTTCACCTTCACCCTCATTGTAATATGTGATTCAATTCATTGATAATTTATTCAGCGAAAGTTTCCTTGATTGTTGATACTGAAAGTCCACCAGCGATTAACACGATTCCGGCAAGGATAAACATGTTAACTTGGGAGTTACCAAGCAATGGGAATAATGCAAAGCTAAGTAATGAAGCAACAATCTGTGGCAAACAAATAGATCCGTTGAAGAGACCTAAGTAAGTACCCATGTGCTTACCAGACAAAGCGTTAGTAACAATTGTTAATGGGTAAGTGTTCATACCAGCCCATGCAATACCAACAAGGGTGTAGGAAAGGATCAAAGTCCATTGATCGTGGATAAAGAAGACGGTAATAAAACCAATTCCACCAAGCAATAAACTACCACCATAACCTAACTTGTGGTACTTGTTAGGAACTTTAGCTAAGACGTAAGACCAAATAACAGCAGCAATTGATTGAACGGCAGCTAAGACACCATACCAGTTACCAGCGGCCTGGTATCCTGCTGAAGTAGCGTTGGTAGTGTTCCAAACGTTTTGGGCAATTGCACCAGCAGAGTATGTCCATAGATATTGGAAGGCAAACCAACAGAAGAATTGAACAAGAGTAACAGTCCAGAAGGCCTTAGGAGCGGTCTTAAGCAAAGTGAACCAGTTTCCACCTTCCTTGTTATCTTCTTCAGAAATACCATGGTACTTAGCGTAAGTAGCAGGGTCATATTCGTGAACACGGAAAACAGTGAACAGACTAGTAACAATCAGTAAAGCAGCTCCAACATAGAAGGCAACCTTAACGGAATCAGGAACGACACCCTTAGCAGCAGTGTTCTTTACACCAAACCAAGTGAACAGGAATGGGAAGATAGCAGCTAAAACGGCACCGGTGTTGGATAAGAAACTCTGGATCCCGTAAGCGTAACTCTTTTGGTCATCGTTAACCATATCACCAACCATCATCTTGAATGGTTGCATAGCAACATTAGATGACAAGTCGAGGAAGGCAACGGTAATGGCACCAAACCACAGTGCAGCTAATGATCCATAACCAAAGCCGAAACTACCTGAGTTTGGCAGCAACAGCATAACGATAACAGCAACAATCATCCCTAAAAGCAAGTAAGGGAGACGACGACCACCGAGCTTAGGTGCCCAAGTACGATCTGAGTAATAACCCACAATTGGTTGAACAACTAATCCCATCAATGGTGGCAAAATAAAGAACCAGCCCAGCTTGTTAGGGTCCGCACCAATCGTTTGGAAGATCCGGCTCATTTGAGAACTTTGCAAGGTGAAGGCTGTCTGAACACCAAGAAAACCAAAGTTGATCATCCAAATGACGCTCTTCGACAGGAAAGGTAATCCTGCACCAGAGGACTTCTCTTGACTCATTTCAAACACTCCTTAAATGATTTAACAATTTAATGCATTCATGAAAGCGCTTCATGAATTTTTACAAGTATTAATATACCAGATTAAAATCAGTTGCGCAACCGTTTGCACAAAATTTCTGAAAAGGCTTTCTACATTTCAAGAGTTAATAGGCATTTATCCTATAAACGTCAAAAAACGTCAGTGATTTCAAATCATCACTGACGTTTAGATTTAATATTCAACCTTAAAATCAACAATTTGATGCTGTCGATCATGATCAAATAATAGCTTGATAGCCTGCCTCCCAAGTTCGCGCGGTTGCAAATCTACCCGCTCGTCACAATGGGTCAGCATCCGCATTAGGCGACTGTTATTAAAACAGATCACTGGCAACTGGTATTGTTGGACCTCCTGGACAAAACGGACAAATAATAAATCATCGGAGAAAACCAGCGCATCAACTTGCGAATGCTCATCAAAATAATCCCTTAACGAGCGCACATTATCGGCCAGTTGCCAAACAATCTTTGGCAAATCATGCTCACGCATACTCTGTTGGTAGCCCGCTGCCCGGTCTTGTTCGAATTGCCATGGTTGATACGATTCCACAAAGGCCACTTGGTGCGGTTGGTAGTGATTAACGATGTAATCAGTTGCTGCCTTCCCTGCCGCCACGTTGTCATTATCAACAAACCGTTCATTGTAAGCACCTTGAGGATGACCAATAACAACATAATTCAACCCTTGGTCACGAAGATACTTGGTAACTGGGTCATTTTTCATCGTGTAGAAGACCAAAAAATTGTGAACCTTCGATTGGGTCACCATTGATTTAACCTCGTCTAACAGGTCCTCTTGTGTTGGTGCGATTGCCACAACCATTTCATAGTGAAGTGGCTGAACTGCTTGACTAACGCCCTGCATTAAATCGATATGGAACGGGTTCGCAGGTGCAGTATCACTGGTCACTGGAAAGGCTAAGCCCACCATATTCGCCTCGCCCCGTGTTAAATTACGGGCTGTATAGTTTGGCTGGTAACCCAACTGCTTAGCAATTTTCTGCACACGCTGGCGAGTAGCAAGACTAATCCGTTCATTATCATTGAGCGCCCAGGAAGCTGTCGAAACTGATACACCCGCTTCTTTAGCAATGTCTTTAATGGTCGGCACCTGTTTTTCCTCCAATCGAAAATGAGATAAACTTTCTCAATTCTACCAGGTATAGACCCATTTGGACAACTGGCTCTTCTTTCATCATATTCAAAGCTTGCCGGTAAAGTTCCAGCTGGCCACGATAACGGTCCTTAATCCGCTCAATTGAAGCAGCGGTATTGTTGGTATTAACGTGATCAGTCTTATAGTCGACTAAAGTAATTCCCGTTGGTTGTTCTAAGTACCCATCGATAATCCCGTGAATTAGAATTCGTTCATCATCTTGTGCTTGAACATCACGAAATAGTTCATGACCATTCATCAACATCGCAAACGGTGCTTCACGCTGATAATTAGTCGGATCATTGAGAATTTGCTGCCCAATTGCTGTCGCAAAGAAGGCTACAATTCCTTCTTGGTCAATCTGGTGAGCAACGGCTGGCGCAATGAGTTGCTGGTCGACTAACTTGTCGATGGTATTAGCCACAAGATTGTGATCAACTGTATTTTTATCTAATGGCAATTTCTGAAAGACCAGATGCGTTGCGGTTCCGACTTCGGCTGCCGCCGGTGATTGGTCAGTTTGCTGAACGAAACGTGGAGTGGCAAAATCATTTTTCAAGTAAACACCGCGGTGCTTCGTTTTGCGTTGGTCATCATAATCCCACTGACCCATTTGGCGATTATCTGGATCTTCAAAGACCCGCTTAACATCTGTTACAGACTGGTAGGCCGTCGTTTGGGTGGCAACTTGATGAGGGTACTGATAGCTTAAAACATCAGCAAAGTGATTTTTTAGGTCTGGATCAATTGGCTCCACCTCGTGATCACTATCGGCTGCCGCCTGGTTCAGCTGGGCTAATGCATCATTAACTTGTTGTTGGCTAAATGATAGGACCTTAAATACTGCTTGATTCTGCATCCATGGGTAAGCTTGGTCATGATCGAGTGGACTTGGTAAGAGATTCATCCCCTCTTTGCCCGCAACGTTAACAGCAACGTCCTCCGGCTTAAAAAACTGACGATAGCGAGCACAAGCAAGGCCAATCCAATCCATAAAGGAGTTAGCATTCACCCGCACTTGAGCGCCCAGTACTTGTTGGTCACTTTGAAAAGCCTTTTGCCATCGTTCCCAAGCGGTTGCCAGCTTCTGGTTCCGTCGTTGTTCGTTAAACGACGACGTAATGATTAAGCGTTGCTCGGCCCGGGTTAAAGCAACATATAGAACCCGCAATCCTTCAGCACGTTCTGACCGCTGGATTTGTTCCAGGATGACCTGTCGTTGGGGCGTGTCGTAAACTAATCGATGCTCATCCATGTACCGAATTCCCAATCCCGCATCAGCATCTGTAACCGCGTTTTCCTTACTAGTTGAATTATTGAAACCATGAGTAGCATCAATCAAGAAGACAATTGGAAACTGCAGTCCCTTACTACCGTGAATCGTCATCACGTTGACAGTATTTTCAGCCAGTTGCGCAGGGGCAACACCAAGGTCCTGATCATGCTCCTGCATTTTCTCAATAAAACGTGTGAATTGATACAGGCCCTTGAATGAAGTCTGTTCATAATTTTGAGCTCGTTCATACAAGGCATGCAGGTTTGCTTGACGTTGCTGACCGCCAGGCATTGCGCCCACATAATCGAGGTAGCCGGTCCGTTGATAAATCTGCCAAATAAGGTCCACCAACGTTTGCTGTTGTGCGGTTTGGTCGAATTCATTTAAGTCCGCTAAGAAACGTTTGAGTTTCGTCGCTAAGTCGTTAATGGCATCTTCAGGCAGCAATGATCGCCGCTGCACACTGTGTTGGTCATAGTTATCAACGAATTCGCGGCAAGCACTGTAATAATCTGCCGACCGGTTTTGCAACCGAATCATGGTCAACTCTTTATTGTTAAGCCCCACGATTGGCGAACGCAAAACAGCCACTAACGGAATATCTTGGTGCGGATTATCAATCACTTTTAACAGAGCCATCATGACCCGCACTTCAGTTGCTTGGAAATAACTTTCAACATCATGGACCGTTAATGGAATATTTAACTTGTTAAACTGTTCCATTAACGTATTGTTGATTCCCTTTGTTCTTTCCAAAATGACAATATCGCCATAGTTGATTGGGCGCATTCGTCTCAAATTACTGTCATAGATCTGCTCCTGGTGAGCAATCATCTGCTTGATCCGCATTCCAACCATCTGCAGCTCACCAGTTAATTTATCATCTTCGGTTGGTTGGTCTGGGTCAACATTAGCGTCGTACAAAAGCAGTTCTGTTGGTCGTGGCTGGTTCTGTTCATCCTCATCATAATAAGTTGCCGCATATTTTAGGTGGGCATCCTCGTCATAGTCAATTTGACCGACTTGACGGTCCATAAGTTGTTCAAATAACAGGTTAGTAAAATCAACAACATTGCGCATGGACCGGAAATTCTCTGCTAGGACAATATCTTCACCAGCCGCTCCATCTTGTTGGTAACGCTGGTACTTATCCGTGAACAAGCTTGGATCAGCTTCCCGGAAACGATAAATGGACTGCTTAACATCCCCAACCATAAACATGTTATGGCGTTCAGGACTAGCTAGTTTCTTCAAGATACCTTCCTGAAGAGGGTTAGTATCTTGATACTCATCAACCATGATTTCGCGGTAATGGTTTCTTAAATCGGCTACTAATGCCTGCCAATCGGCATCATCGGCAGGTGGGGTCAGAATTTGGTAAGCATAGTGTTCAAGGTCATTAAACTCCAATACATGCCGGTTCAACTTGACTTGCTGGTACTGTTGACGGTAGCCAATGACGACATTCACTAGTTCTGCCACGAGGGCCTGTGATTTTTGAGACAGGCTCTTTAACTGAGCGGCTGGATAAATAAAGAAATGTTCGCTCAGCTGCCGGAGCTGCTTTTTAATCCGGTCACGGTCCGCTTTAATTGCCTGGTAATCCTCATATTCTGGCGTCCCGGCATCCTTCTTAGTTGGACCACCTGCCAATCGCTTAAACTTAGCACCTTGGAAATGAGCCCGTAGTTGGTCCCAGGTACAATTCGTTAACTCATCTTTTAACTGTTGCAACAGTTCCTGGTCAGCGGTTAACACTGCGCTTGGCTTTTCATAACCAGTGTCTTGCATTCGCAATACCAATTCATGGCTATCATTAATCAACTGTTCCAGTTGTTCAGCAACTAGTGGTTCCAGGTCATTGACAAAAAATTTTGATTCAGTAATATCACTATTTCCCAGGAAATAATGTTCTGGTAGCTGCCTTAACCACGCTTCAGGATCAGGTTGGGCATTTGCAATCTTTGACAACCGCAATACGAGGTCATCTAATCCTGTATCATCACGATCGCGGGAAAAATTAAGAACCAGTTCATGAAACGAAGCCCGATCATCTGCTTGGTAGTCCGCATTAGCGTACAAGTGCTCACTGAACTGTTGCCAGGTATCTTCCTGAAGGAGTAACCGCTCAGTATCATCTGTTAACAGTCTGAACTGCGGGTCCAAATTAATAAGGTAGTAATAGCGTTTGATCAGCTTCAAACAGAAGGCATGGATCGTACTAATATCAGCAGTTGCAACCAAATTCATCTGTTTAGCCATTGCCCGCTTCATCGCGACTGAATTGGTCGCAGCAGTGGCCTCTTTCTGAAGAGCTGCGCGGATTTTGTCGCGCATGTTTTTAGCGGCAGCATCCGTAAACGTCACCATCAAGAGGCGGTTAACATCAATCCCCTCTTTAATTAAACCGATCGCCCGTTGAACCAGGACGGCCGTTTTCCCTGAACCAGCAGATGCTGATACTAAAATATTCTGATGACGGTCATTAATGGCCTGTTGTTGTGCCGGGGTAGGTTTAAATTCTGCCATGATTATTCCCCTTTCCGATGATCATCATTGTGACCAGCCTGTTTAAATTCGTCTTCCGCCGTTTGAGGATTCAACTGACGATAACGACTCTGATCTAGCATATTATCAAACTGATAGATATCCAGGAAGTCACTATAATCAAGTCCCGTTTTACGATTACTGCCTTCAATTAACCGGTATGGATTAAGGTGAAGGTCACCGCTAAGGATTTGATTTCCGGCATTGATAATTAGTTGCCGATTATGCTCCTGCAACCATTTTAGCTGCTGGTCATTCACCAGCAAGGCGTCCTTGCGTGCTGAAATACTCCCTTTCTTGGTAACCCGCAATGGATACAACACGGATTGTTGTTCCTGAATACTGTGATCTAGTTGGTCCAGTAATTGTGGCTGATCAAGTAGGATTCCCTTGTACTGGTGAGCGGATAACTCTAATTCATCCAGCGTCTTCTTTTGATTGCGATTCCAATTAAATTTAGGGTCAGCCAAGTGCAAATACAGGGCACCCGCCAGTTGAGCGCTGGGAACCTTTAACTGGGTCAAGTTAGCCTGCAAGCCGTTCAGGTATGTTAGCAATTGCAAAGAAATCCCGTAATAAGCAGACGTGAGGTCAAAGCGTCGATCGCCAGACTTATAGTCCACCACGGTCAAGAAGTCTTGGTCAGGGGATGCGTTAGTTAGCCGATCAATGCGGTCAATCCGTCCGCGCAAATAGATTCGATTACCATTACTCAACGGGTAATCAAGTGGTTGTAAGTTCACGTGGTCAGGACTGCCAATCCGTCCAAATTGTGCTTCCGTCTTAAATGGTCGTAGTCCCGTGTATTGGGCCTGCTTACACAAAATTTTGATCATCGTTGTAACGATACTACGCAACTGCTGATACTGGAATGCTGCCTGGGCAGATCCAGCTGCTAGCCGTGCCATATCTGGTTGACTGTCAGTTGCCGTGGATAAAGACTGCCTAATTAATTCTTGCAATTGTTGCTGGTCTTGGTTAAGGCGATTAAGGTTCAACTTATTGTCCACTACCTGATTAACAAAGGTCTCCATCGCTTTGTGGAAGAATGTCCCAACTCGGTCAGTTGACATCGCTAACTGATCACGTTTTTGCAGACGTAACCCGTACTTTAAGAAGTACTCGTATTGATTAGTATAGAAGTCTTGTAATTGGGAGATCGAAGCATAGAGGACATGCTGCTCATTACGGTCACGCGCTGTCCGTAAATAAAGTGCTTCGGCCAGTTGCCGACCCAAACTATCAACGGTGTTAGCGTAGTTAAAGCCACGGGCGATAAGTCCTAGTTGCCGCTTCAGGTGTTCCTGTCCAGGTTCTGCACTTAATTTAACCAGTTGATTGGCAAGTAAGTGCCAGCTCACTGGCAACTGCTCAGGCTGATGCGTTTGAACAGCTTGATCACGGGCGAGACGACCAACTTGAACTAATTGATTAAGGCTTGCTTGTGGTGCAGACAAGAATAATCCGGCGTGATCCAGACCCATTTTGCTAGTAGCTAGCGGGTAGAAGTTTACCGCCTGATGGAAGTAATTGGCCATATCCGTAAGGTATGGTGACGGCGATAACTCTTGATCATCATTGTTAGCTAAAGGTGCCGTCATTATTAGCCGTTCTTGACCAGTTAACATGCCACTATAGTTGACAAACGGTTCATTGGCCAGTTCCTGGTTAGCATCGCCCGGTAAGTACTGGTAATCGTGGTCCAAGTAATTATCAATTAATTCTTTATCTTGATCAGTAATTAGTCCTTCATTGTCTTGCATTTCTGGCATCACATCATCCGTCGAGCCAATCATAAAAACAATCTTTTTATTCAGGCTCTGGACAATTCCCGTTTCAGAAATAACGACTTGGTCCAAGGTTGCTGGAATTTGTGAATATTGAGCCGCCGCAAACCCTGACTGTAAAAGTTCACTGAAGGTGGCGAGGGTTGCTGACCCTTTTCCATCTGGAATGGACTCGTCTCCTAAAATATCAACATATTCCTGAAGTATTTGGCAAAAAGTATCCCACACCTGTTGGGGCCGCTGGGCCAGGTCCAAATCACGAGTACTTTGGTATTGCTGCCATTGGTATAACCGTTCAGTAACGCCAGCATCCTGCAAAAAATTAAACAATGTTGTTGCTAAAGATTGCCCATCAGTTGCAGAAAACAGGCGATCAAATAGCGGGATCAGCTGAGTCCTAACATAGTCTTTAACTAGTAACAGTTGACGGTTTAAAACGTTCACCGCTGATGATGGGTCATTTTGGTGCCGGGGATTATCATCGTGGGTCTGCCATAACTGATTGATCTTATCTGAATTGGTCGTTTGCCAATCATTTTTGCCCTTAATACCATGCTTAAGGCACCAGTTTTCTGTGGCAAAAACCGCTTCCTGAAAATCGGTAATTGCCATGAGGTCACCATTATCATTCCGCGGCACAAGCAGCCAGGTTTTAAGAACCTGCATCACATCCGCCAGCTGATAATTGTGTTCGGGAAGCGCCAGTAAGGATGACAGGAGTAGTACTAATGGATGTTGGTCCATTTTTCGTTCATGGTCATTAAAAACGGGGATCTGATGATTAGCAAAAACTGGCTCAATCATTGTCTGATATGCATCCAGGTGACGGCTTAATATTAAGAAATCACGATAACGATAACGGCCACTAGTAACCAATTGTCGAATTTTGGTGGCAACGGCATTCAGCTCTGCCCGGCGATTAATCATCGTTGAAAAGGTGACCTGCCGTGGATCAGCGAGTTGCTCACCCACTTCATCTGTGAGGGGACCCTGCGCATATCGTTTAAAGTAATGATCTACCTGCTGCAGACTCGTACTTACCCGCGGCTGGTCAGCAAAGATCACATTTTTTACCAGTTCCACCTGGTTTGGATGTGCTTGGGCTATTTTCCAAAGACGGCGATACTGCATTGCTGCCGAGTAAAATAAGTCATTTAAGGATGGCAAGTCATGGGGGTTCGGGTGATTCTGATCAGGGTATCCCCGATCAAGGTTGAGTGAAACGGTGGTAGAAGCTCCGTGAAGGATTAAAGAATTAACAACTTCCTGTTCACTAGCAGTAAACTGGGCAAAGCGGTCCAAAAAGAAATGCATATGCTTGGTTGCTGGACTATCAGCCAAAAAGGCCGCAAGCTGGTGATACAGTTCGCCACTGGATAAGAAGTGCTTGTGTAATTGCTGCTGATACGCTTGGTAAACTAACGCAACGTCTTGCATTTTAGCAATCCACGCGCGATTAACATTATCATTTTCATTTATTACCCGGGAAATAATATCTTGGAATTCATCGGGTGAAATATTAGCAGTCTGTAATTCTGTCAGCTGATCGCGGAGTTTTTGGATGAAACCAGGTTGGTGAATTTCAGAAGCATACAAGTGAAGGTCATCCTCGTGCTCTTGGACGACTTTGGACACTAACATTGCCATCCCAATTTGGGACAATCGCGGCCGCTGAAATTCCGGTTGATCACGCATTAGGAACCACGCTAGTCGGCTAAAAGAGAGAACTTGAACCCGATCAGAAGCAAAGCGACCGTTATCACTGATCCCTGCTCGTTGCCGCAAACCAGCTAGAACATTTATTTCTGTTTCAAATTTAATATGGTTAGGCACCAAGTAAAAGAATTGGTCCTTTTGTGGTGCTGTCCGTACCTGGTCAGCCAATTGGTCAATCAAGACTTGTTGGTGATCCATTGCTTCCGTCCCTAAGACAAAGTTAAGAGTTCCCACGCTGATCCGTCCTTTTCTCATAAGAATAAATTCGCATTTTATTGTAACATACGCAGTCGAACAGACGTTTACTTAGGTAACAAAAAAGCTGCTCAATGACAGCCAAAGAAAATTATAAATAAGCCTGTTTAAAGTAGATAATTGCTTGAGTTACTGCTAGTAACGCGATTAACCACCGCATTAATCGTGCAGAAACATGACGGACTACGATAGGACCAAGGTAGCCCCCAATAAACATCCCCACCGCCATCGGGATCGCATACCACCAATAAATCCGTGAGCGAAAAGAGTAAATAATTAGGGCAACAAGGTTGGTTAACCCACAGACAGCATTTTTAATGGCGTTGGAAACCAAAAAGTTTTCGTCTGTCAAATACGTTAATAAGACCAGAATAACAATTCCACTAGCGGCACCAAAGTAACCAGCATAACCGCCGACGATGATTAACAGAAAAATATACAAGGCTTTGAGCCATGCTGGCTTTTGCTTAGTTAAATCCGGTTGATGCTTTCCAGAAATTAAAATCAGCGCACCAGCAATCAAGATAAAGAATGGTACTACTCGTTCAAATACCTTGCCCGGAAAAGCTAAGAGGCAAAAACAGCCAATAATTGAACCCACCACGGTAAAAAGGCCGTATGTCCATACCTGCCGCCAATGCCCATGTAACTCTCGTCCTGAAGCAAAGACGGCCCCGAGACTGTTCCAGATCAGCGCCGCATCATTAGTAACATTCGCATACACTGGTGCCACCCCGACACTCAGTAATAATGGGTATGACGCAAGGGAAGCAAATGAGGCGGCAGATGAAAGAATTCCTGCGACGATCCCTCCTAAAAGTAAATAAACGATCAAGCCGATTGATGGAACTGTCATTATGAAGCCTCCTTATCCTGTTACAAAATTGGTGAAAACAGGCGTGAAAATGTCTGCTTGAAGCGCAACCACCGCGACATCCCCGCAAACATTTCTGGGGTTATAACGCGACTATCACGAATATCATTCACAAAAATCTGTTCAAGGTGGTCAGTCATTTCAAGGTCATAAATAAATGAGTTAATTTCGAAGTTGAGTTTGAAGCTCCGAAAATCAACGTTTGCTGATCCCACTGAGGCCATCTTGTCATCAACCATGACCGTCTTGGCGTGGAGGAATCCCTTTTGGTAGAAGTAAATCGTAACACCCTCATTTGCCAACTGCCGAGCATAGTATTGAGTTGCCCGGTAGACAAAGGGGTGATCTGGCTTACATGGCACCATAATCCGAACATCAATGCCTGAATGAGCAGCCACCCGCAAAGAGTCTAATACACTATCGTCGGGAATCAAGTATGGGGTTTGAATCCAGATATGGTCAGTGGCCGCATTGATTAGCCGCAAGTAACCCAATTTAATATTTTCCAATGGTGCTTCTGGTCCTGAAGATACAATTTGTAAAGCGGTATCATTGTCTGGCTGATCTTTATCAATTTTGATTTCAGGGAAAAAGATACCGTAGTGGCTAATTCGGTCAGCTGGATCTTTCATCGTGGCATTCCAGTCACGAATGAATCGTTGCTGCAGGCTATATACCCCACCACCAACAATCCGTAAGTGAGTATCACGCCATGGGCCGAACTTTTTAACAAGGCCTAGGTACTGGTCACCAATATTAAAGCCGCCGACATAACCGATTTGACCATCAATTGTCACAATCTTCCGGTGGTCACGGTAGTTTAGCCGGAAATCAATGAAGTTACTATGCGTCATCAGGAATGGTGCTGCATAGCCGCCCCGTTTCCGTAAGCCATCGTAGAAGCTCTTGCGGACTCCCATTGATCCCCATGAATCATACAGGACTCGTACTTCGACCCCTTCGGCCGCTTTTTGTTCCAACAGTGTCCGTAGTTGGTTACCAATTTGATCGTTATAAATGGTATAAAATTCAATATTGATCGTTTGGGTGGCCGCTTCTATATCCTCAAATAGGTGTGCGAAAAATTCCTTACCGGTGGTATAGACGTCCACGTGATTATGGCGCGTTAAAAAAGCATTATCCAAACTTTGGAACAGCATAATCGTGCGCCGGTACGTTTGGACCGTGGAGTGTTTCGGTCGAGGCATATTTTGAAATTGCGTTTTCTGCCGGTCAACAGCCTTTTTAAGCTTTAATTGGGTTTGCGACTTGATCCGTTCCAACCGCCGTTGTGGTAGTTTCCGACCCAAAAAGGCGTAAAAAATAAAGCCGATTACCGGAATCAGCATTAACACCAGTAGCCATGCCCACGTTGCCGCAATATCCCGTTTTTCACGGAAAACGGTGAAGATGGCTGCCACTTCGTTTAGGAGGATAATTGCAATTAATAGCCATTTGATAATGTTCCACGTCAATAGCATTGCATAACCCCCTTTATCATCCAATTAGTTACGTATATTTTAACTCAATCATTAGGACGAACCAATGATTCGCCAAACGAAATTACCGTAATTTGAAATATTATTCAGATGCGCTAATAATAGGGACAAATTCAAGAGGTGACATTATATGACAGCTATTTACCTACGGCGCGGTCAAACCCGCGATTTAGATTCGATTATGGAAATTATCAACCAAGCAAAATCCTTTCTGAGATCCTATGGCAGTCCGCAATGGCAGGATGGCCACCCCAACCGGCAAGTCTTAACCAGCGATATTGCGCGACAAGACAACTGGGTCCTCATGGTTGGTAAACAAGTTGCTGGCACGGCAACCTTACAGCTAACCCCCGAGCCATCTTACCAGGTTATTCATCACGGGCAGTGGGCACAACCTAATGCACCATATGCCACCATTCACCGTCTTGCCATTAGCAGCGATTTCCGCGGTCAACACCTTTCTAAGTTTATGTTTTCTAATTTGCTCACGATTGGTCAAATGCAGGGAATGAAGAATTTCCGTTTGGATACGCATAAACTAAATAAACCCGTCCAACACCTGGCTGCTGATTTTGGCTTTATTCAACGAGGGATTGTGACGGTCAAGGATAAAATCGATACCCAACGGCTAGGGTACGAACTTAACTTAGGTAGTGACAACAAACTTCACCGTATTAATAACGACTTTATGCAAGGATTAATCCGCTAGTCCCAAGCTCACTTTCAACATATGATCCACTTGGGCCATCATTACATCATCTAAGTGGTTTATTTTGTCCATTAAACGTTGTTTATCAATTGTCCGCAGCTGTTCAAGCAAAATAACTGAATTTTTGGGAATTCCCGTCACCGCTTTAGTAATTGGAACATGCGTGGGAAAGCGCCTTTTCTGGGTTTGAGTGGTGACCGGAGCAACAATGACCGTTGGGCTAAAGCGATTGCCAACATCATTCTGCACAACGACCACTGGCCGGTCCCCACCCTGCTCTGAACCAACTACTGGTGATAAATGAGCGTACCAGATATCACCACGTTTAACTTCATGATCCATTGTTGAATCTCTCTTTCCGTTTCTCATAACTAATTATTCAGTCTAAACCTTTTTGTGAACAAAAACGAGCCTCCCAGCGGCGCATCTGCGTCACTAGGAGGCTCATTATTATTTAGGATTAGTCTTTGTCTGAACTAGTATCTTCTTTCTTGTCCTCTTGGTGGTCGTCAACTGGAGTGTATTCCTTACTGTCATCAGCAACAGCGTCCTTAGCATCCACGATTACTAACTTACCATTTTGCATTTCAGCAACTAAGTGCTTTGCGTCCAAGTGGTCAAGGTAGTAGTCAGTGACCTTGTCACGGATTTCCCGTTCAATTACCCGACGAAGTGGACGAGCACCCATGGCCTTGTCGTAACCTTCATCAATCAGGTATTGCTTTGCTGTGTCAGTAACCTTAACATCCATGTCCTTCTTAGCCAACGTCTTGTTAACATCTGCCAACATCAAGTCAACAATCTTCTTCAAATTGTCCTTAGTCAGGCTGTGGAATTCAACAATGGCGTTGAACCGGTTCAAGAATTCTGGACGGAAGTATGCTGTCAACTTCTTAATCAAGTCTTCTTCACTTTGGTTCTCACCAAGCTTTACTGGAGCATCGTTAGAGTAACCAGCGTTAGAAGTAGCAATGATAACGGTGTTCTTGAAGTCAACCGTGTTCCCTTGACCGTCAGTCAAACGACCGTCATCTAATACTTGGAGCAAAAGGGTAATAACTTGTGGGTTAGCCTTTTCAATTTCATCAAGCAAGATGATGGAGTATGGGTGACGACGAACTTTTTCAGTTAATGTGTTACCGTTGTCTTCATAACCAACGTAACCTGCAGTAGCACCAATTAACTTAGAAACAGCAGTGCGGTCAGAGTATTCTGACATGTCCAACCGAATCAAGTCATTCTTGGAGCCAAACATGTCAAGTGCTAATTGCTTAGCTAATTCAGTCTTACCAACACCGGTAGGTCCAACGAAGAGGAAGGAACCAATTGGTTGGTCACCTTCGTCAAAGCCAGCCCGGTTACGACGAATAGCACGAGCAACTGCTTCAACGGCTTCGTCTTGGCCAATGACCTTGCCTTCAAGCCGCTTGTCCATGTCCTTCAGACGTTCAACGTCAGAAGCACCAATCTTGGATACTGGAATACCAGTCATTTGTTCAACTGCCTTGGCAACGTCTTCTGGAGTAGCAGTAACCTTGTCGTCTTCAGAACCTTGCTTGAGTTGCTTTTGCAATTCCGCAATCTTATCCTTAGCAGCTTGAGCAGTCTTGTAGTCTTCCTTCTTAGCAGCTTCTTGTTGCTTCTTCTTTTCGTTTTCGATGTCCTTTTCAATCTGCTTAGCATCGTGAGCAGGGTGCTTTGCAGCTAAGTGAGCGGCAGTCATATCAACTAAGTCAATGGCCTTGTCAGGTAAGGACCGTTGTGGCATGTATTGAACAGAGTAGTCGACCGCTGCCTTAAGGACATCGTCTGGCAACTTAACGTTGTGGTGCTTTTCGTATAATGTCCGAATACCCTTCAAGATCGCTAAAGTGTCAGCCTTGCTTGGGGCGTTAACCGTTACTGGGTTGAACCGCCGAGCTAAAGCAGCGTCCTTCATAATTGTGTTCCGATACTCATCTTGAGTAGTAGCACCGATTACCGTGATTTCACCACGTGACAAAGCTGGCTTGATAATGTCAGCCATCCCTTTAGAACCGTCTGCATCACCTGCAGATCCAGCACCAATAATTTGGTGGATTTCATCGAAGAAGAGGAGAACATTGCCGGCCTTCTTAACTTCGCTAATCAGCTTTTGCATGTTCTCTTCAAAGCTGCCACGGTATTGAGTACCAGCTTCCAGACTGGAAATGTCGATAGAGATAATTTCCTTATCCTTAATTGCAGCTGGAACATCTCCAGACACAATGGCTTGAGCTAAGCCTTCAACAACAGCCGTCTTACCAACACCAGCGTCACCAACTAATACTGGGTTGTTCTTTGTCCGCCGGCTTAAGATTTCAGCAGTTTCTTGAATTTCTTTGTTCCGGCCAATAACTGGGTCCAGCTTGTGTTGACGAGCTTCCTCCGTTAAATTACGACCGAGCTTTTGTAAAATAGTTTCTTTTCCTTGCTTTTGTTGACCAGGACGGCCGTCTTGAGGATTTGCACCGCCTGGCAACCGTCCTGTTTGCCGATATTGGGCAAATTCTTCAGGAGTAACTTCACGACCATTAATAAGGTAACGACGGTTATCTGAATTGTAACCGTTCATCCCACCCATTAATGAGTTAAAAATGTCATTCATGTCACTGTCAAATGGATTCATTGGATTTTGAGCCATATTGCAATCCCCCTTAAACATATTCATTCCAAATTTAGTAGTCTCTTTTTACGAAAAGGAAAAATCCTTTTCGAGGCAACATCGACTTATCACAGCTTCATTCCAAATAGTGCTCCTCCAATTCTTTCAGCACTTCCCACATTCGCTTGTGTTGGGCTTGGGCTAAAGCGTCCAAATCTCGCAAATTCAGTGAGGTTGAACTCGACTGTGGTTTATTGAAAGATTTGTGTAAAGTCGTGTAACCATATCCGGATCGTTTGGATACCTGATAGATCGTTAAATTGTGAACTGTCAAGTAGTGTTTAACATCAATCCGCATAACCTCACTTCCTTTACATCTATTAGTATATCACATTTGTGGTATAACACAAGTG
>SKER01000151.1_pt1 | contig 92076 bp, 83 predicted proteins | sample 4826961 | NCBI WGS metagenome assembly SKER01 (sample SAMN11008804, study PRJNA524170) | human gut metagenome | biome: Human fecal sample; material: Feces; isolation source: fecal sample from pouch patient p47 | host: Homo sapiens | place: Israel: Tel-Aviv | collected 2016-11-16
TTTTTGTTAAACCATCTCAACAGCACTTAGCTGTTTTGACAACGATAACTACTATACATGGATTTCATTCTTTCGTCAACACCTTTTTTCAACTTTTTTAATTTATTTTTTAAACCTGAACCTTTTTATTATTCGAAATAGAAAAAATTTGTTTTTTTATATCTAAAAATAAAAAATACGCCCTTAAATTATCTTTTAAGAACGTATTTGCTAACAATTGGTCTAATTTATTTTACGCGAGCTAAGTAATAGTGCTTCTTACCCTTTCGAACAATCACAAACTTACCATCAAAATGTGCTTGGGGATCAATCTCGGCGTCAACATCATCAACTTTTTCCCCATTAATCCTGATAGCTCCACTCGATACATCTTGCCGAGCTTGGCGACGTGAAGATTCAATGCCATTATCGGTTAACCATAAAACAATATTTTCTTTCTTATTTTCTACATCTACTGAAGGCATATTCTTAAAGCCTTGTTCAATTTCTGCAACAGAAAGGTCAGTAACATCCCCAGAGAACAATGCTTTACTAATCCGTTCTGCTTCTTCAACTGCTTCTTGGCCATGAACAAATTTAGTTACTTCTTGGGCTAAGCGACGTTGAGCCTCTCGCTTCCATGGTTCCTTCTCAACTTTTTCTGCCAAGTCATCAATTTCTTCCTTTGATAAGAAAGTGAAGTACTTCAAGTATTTAATAACGTCACGGTCATCTTGGTTAATCCAGAATTGATAAAATTCGTATGGAGAGGTCTTTTCTGGATCAAGCCAAATTGCACCACCCGCGGTCTTTCCAAATTTAGTTCCATCAGCTTTGAGCATTAATGGAATAGTAAGTCCGTAAACCTTAGTATCTGGTCCTTCAACCTTATGAATCAAATCAATTCCGGCAGTAATGTTTCCCCATTGATCGGAGCCGCCAATCTGTAATTGCACATCATTGTGACGGTAAAGATGAAGGAAATCGACTGATTGAAGAATTTGATAAGTGAACTCAGTAAATGAAATACCAGCATCTAACCGGCTTGCTACTACTTCCTTATTTAACATGGTGTTGATATTAAATAGTTTACCGTAGTCACGAAGAAAGTCTAACAAGCTGATCTTTGATAACCATTCATAGTTATTTACAATCGTGAAGTTTTCAGTGCCGAACAACTTCTTCATTTGAGCAGTTAATGCTTCTTCGTTGTGGTGAACTTGATCCATGGTTTGAAGTTGCCGTTCTGACTTTCGACCGGATGGATCACCAATTGCACCAGTTCCTCCCCCAATAATAATTACTGGATGGTGGCCAGCTAATTGAAATCGTTTCAAAATCATAAATGGAATTAAGTGTCCAATATGAAGACTATCCCCGGTTGGATCAGTTCCACAGTAAAGAGCAATTTTATCTTCTGATGTTAATTTGCGTAGGCCTTCTTCGTCTGTAACTTGGTTAATAGCCCCACGCCATTCTAGTTCATTAAGAATATCCATGTTTACCTCCATAAATTTCTCGGATACAAAAAATCCCCAACTTCAAATAATGAAGTCAGGGACGATTTACCGCGTTACCACCTTGATTTGCAGCTAAATAGCTACCACTCTAGTCGATAACGAGACGATCCGTTCAAATACTGAAAGACTCCGTAAGTGTAATTCGTATAACGGCATTGGCAAAGTTTACAGTTACCACTTGCTTCCTAAATGTCCAACCGCTTACTACTAAGATTACTTCTTCATCTTTGGTTATTGCCGTCATTGTACATGGAATTAATGATTACTGTCAAGAAGTATTTAAAATACAAAAAAGCTGAAGAGTTTTCGTTACCCTTCAGCTTTTCGCTTCACTATTCATCTTTTTTTGCTTCGTGTTTCTTTTCATCATCACGCTTAACAGTTGGTGATGGTTGTTCTTTTGGTTGTTTTTCTACATATACTTCATGAACATAAGCTTCACCGGTTAATTCGGCTACTGGCTTAAAAGTATCCTTAAAAAGCACATCCATTTCCATTCCTGCTCGAGCCTTGTTGTAGTACAAAGCAAGAATTGCATATACCACTGGAAGGTAGCAGGAAATACCAACAACCACTAAAACGATTCCGATATAAGTAAGGACATAAGTTGCCGTATAAACGCCGTAAAATGCCAATCCACCAAAAATTAAAGTCCAGATAAACATTGGAAGGAATTCTAAAATAAACAGAATTGCAAAGTAGTTCCACTTTCGACCAGTCATGAACCGCCGACTAGCAGTTAAAGCATAACGCATTGATTGGCTAAGGAATTGTGGCTGCTTTTCACGATAAAGGAAGTATGATTGAGAATATTCAATACTCTTCCATAATACGACAATATCATTAAGGATGCGAATTGCCCACCCCGTATAAACAGCGGCTACTCCGGATAAATGTGGCAAGAGTAATGCGTTAACAATGTTGAGGGGCAAACTCCATAAGAAAGTAAACAATCCAATGTAAAGAATAATCCGCCATACTTGGTTTTTTCGCAAGTGCTTATAGTGCATCCATATTGATCCAGCACTAACTGGTTGTTCTGGATGAGCCATCTTATCCTGATATGTATATTGGGTAGCAACTGCAAAGAAAGTATAGAAGAAGGCTAACGCAGCAATAATTGCGACAATCCCTACAATTTCTAATAATGAGAACAAGATTGCAACCGGGGAAGCCATCCCGTACATTACCATCATCATCGTCATACTCAATGAGGCAGCAATGTTTGAATTAAGGAGTGCTAAGATCGCTGTTAAAGCAATAAAAATAATTGATACCCCTGCAACTGGCCACATTGCCTTTAAATAGTTAGGCTTTACCAGTTCTTTCAATGAAAGGTAAAATTCCTTCATTGGGAGTGTTCGTTGTTTTTCCATTTTCATTTAAATTCTCTCCACCTTATTAGATTCTGATGTTAATCATACCACAACTCACTATAAGCTCAATTTATTCATCAATATCTTCAACATTTCTTCAAAAAAAGCTACAAAAAAGAGGCGTTAGGAATCTAACTTTCCCGCCTCTTCAAGTTTAATATCGTAAGTTTATTTTAGTACTTTTCCTTGCTTAATACGTTAAGCTTGTCATCGAAATCGTAAACAACCGGTTGACCAGTAGCCATTTCAAGGTTCATGATGTCTTCATCAGAAATGTTTTCGATGTACTTGCTCAATGCACGGAGAGAGTTACCGTGGGCAGCGATGATAACGTTCTTGTTGTCCAAAAGCTTTGGCGCAATTTCATCTTGCCATAATGGAATAACACGTTCCAAAGTAACCTTTAAGTTTTCACCACCAGGAATAGCACGTGGGTCTAAGTTAGCGTAACGACGATCCTTTGCAGCAGAACCTTCATCGTCAGCACTTAGCAATGGAGGTAATACATCGTATGAACGACGCCAAATGTGAACTTGTTCGTCACCGTACTTTTCAGCGGCCTTTTGCTTGTTGTGGCCTTGAAGTGCACCATAGTGACGTTCGTTTAAACGCCAAGTCTTGTATTCAGGGATCCATAATTGGTCACATTCTTCAAGAGCATAGTGCAAAGTCTTGATAGCACGCTTCAAAACAGAAGTGTATGCGTAGTCAAATTCAATGCCGTGTTCCTTAAGGGCTTTACCAGCATTCTTTGCTTGTTCAACACCCTTTTCACTTAAATCAACATCAACCCAACCAGTAAATTGGTTAGATAAGTTCCATTCACTTTGACCGTGACGAATTAATACTAATTTAGCCATGTTCAATTGACCTCTTTCTTCTTAAAATCGCTATAAACAGCATTACCATATTATTTTAATCCATTCCCCTGCAAATGCCAATAGTGATGAAGAAATTATTGCAGTCCAGCTTTTGCACCAATATCATGACGATAAAAACATTCAGGTTCATCAAGCTGGCGCAAGTAGCCATAAACGTGATCGCGGGCTTTTTGAAGAGAATCATCTTTCCCGATCACCATTAGTAAACGTCCACCTGCACCTTTTAAGTCATTAATTGTTCCAGCAACATTTGCGTAATCAATAGTAACATTAGGATCAACTGGAAATGTTCCCAGCTTTTGGCCGTGGATTGGCTTAGTTGGATACCCTTTCGATGCCAAAACAACACCAAAACAAGCATCTTCATTTTCTTCAACTTCTGGTAATGGTCGATCATTAATTGCTGCGTCTACAAGTTCGAACAAGTCGGTTTTCATGCGGGGCAAAATCACCTGGGTCTCTGGATCACCTAGACGAACATTATATTCAATCACTTTTGGACCATTATCAGTCAAAATAAGGCCAATATATAAAATCCCATGGTAGTGATACTCGCCAGCCACCAAACCATCAATTGTTGGCTTAAGTACTTCATCAATCATCTGTTGACGAACGGCTGAGGAAAGTTGTGGCAAGGGACTATAAGCCCCCATCCCCCCAGTATTAGGACCTTTATCGTCATCAAATGCTCGTTTGTGGTCTTGAGCCATGGGCAAAATTCGGTAGTGGCCATTACTAATCAAAACAAACATTGAATATTCAGGACCTGATAGACATTCTTCAATCACAAGGCGCGCCTGACCATTGACAAACATTTCTCTGATCGTCTTAATTGCTTCTGCACGATCTTTTGCAATGACAACCCCTTTTCCTCCAGCTAAACCATTTTCTTTAATTACTACTGGAAAGCCAAATTGCCCAACGTTATTAATCGCTGCTGTTTGATCCCGATATGTCGCATGGCGGGCAGTGGGAACGTGATAATTATTCATAAAATTAAGGGCATAGTCTTTCGAGCCTTCTAATTGGGCAGCCCGCGCATCAGGACCAAAAACCTTTAATCCAGCGGCCTTAAATTCATCAACAATCCCATCAACCAAACAATCCTCAGGGCCCACGAATGTCCACGCAACATTATGTTCTTTAGCAAATTGAATTAGCTTAGCAAAGTCAGTTTCCGCAATTGCAATGGGAACTACTCCTACAGTCGACATCCCCACGTTGCCTGGCGCACAATAAACTTGCTTAACACGGGGACTTTCTTGTAATTTTTTCGCCACGGCAAATTCACGACCGCCTTCACCTACAACTAATACGTTGACCTGCTTTTCCATGATACCCTCCTAGCTTTAATGGCGGAAATGACGAATGCCTGTTGTGACCATTGCAATTCCGTACTTATTTGCCATCTCAATTGATTCTTGATCGCGAATTGATCCTCCTGGCTGAACAATCGCCTTAATGCCATTTTGACCCGCATATTCAACACAATCACCAAATGGGAAGAAAGCATCCGATGCCATCACTGTCCGGTCATCAATCGCCTCGCCAGCATGTTTTACGGCAATTTTCAATGAATCAATTCGGTTAGGTTGACCTTCTCCGACCCCTAATGTCCGCTCATCATTTGCTAAGACAATCGCATTTGATTTGGCATGCTTAACTGCTTTCCAGGCAAACATTAATGTCTTAAGCTGTTCCTCTGTTGGTTGCTTTTCAGTAACACATTGCCAGTCGTGGTAATCTTCCTTAAGCGTGTCTTGTTCCTGCAACAACATTCCACCCATCACTGAAACAACTTCATGTTTAGTTGGTTCATCCTTCTTACTAAAGTCCAGACTCAACAAACGAATATTTTTCTTCTTTGCCAATAACTCAAATGCATCATCGTCAAAGCCGGGTGCAATGACAATTTCTAAAAAGATTTTGTGCATTTTCTCGGCGGTAGCTAAATCAACTTGCCGATTAAGAGCAATCACTCCCCCAAAAATAGAAACAGGGTCAGCTTCATAGGCACGATCCCAAGCTTGAACCAAACTATCCCCTCGGCCAATGCCACATGGGTTCATATGTTTCATCGCTACAACTGTTGGTTCATCAAATTCGCGAATGCACCGTAATGCTTCATCAGCATCTTTAATATTATTGTAGGAAAGCTTCTTACCATGTAATTGTTTAGCCTGTAAAACTGAAAAAGCCTTAGGAAGCGCGTCTTCATATAACCAAGCCTTTTGGTGACTATTTTCACCATAACGCATTGTTTCTTTTAAATCCCAGCTTAAAGTTAATTTTTCTGGATCTTCAAGCCCTGTCTGTTTTGTAAGGTATTGAGAGATGAGGGAATCATAGGCTGCCGTATGACGAAAGGCTTTCGCTGCTAAGCGTGCTCGAGTTGCTAATGATGTTTCACCATCTTCTTTGATCTGAGCTAAGACTTCATCATAATCGGCTTGGTCCACCACGATTGTTACATCATGATAGTTTTTAGCAGCTGAGCGGACCATGCTAGGACCACCAATATCAATATTTTCAATTGCATCGGCTAATTCCACTCCCGGCTTTTCGATCGTCTCTTTAAATGGATAAAGATTAACACAGACTAAATCGATTGGTGTAATATTAAGTTTTTTGAGGGTCGCCATGTGTTCTGGTAAGTCCCGGCGAGCCAATAGTCCCCCATGGACGTATGGGTTAAGAGTCTTTACGCGGCCATCAAGAATTTCCGGAAAATGAGTAACATCTTCAATCCCAATTGTTTCAACTCCCGCTTCATCTAAAACCCGCTTCGTCCCACCAGTCGAGATAATTTCAAAACCATTTTCAACTAATCCTTTAACGAATGGGACCAGGTTTTGCTTATCAGAAACGCTTACTAATGCTCTTTTCATAATTTAATGTTGCTCCTTTTCTAATGCCTGCTTTAGTGCTTCAGGATATAACCGGTGCTCAGTTTCATGAACCCGTGCTTCTAAGGTTTCAATAGTATCAGTTGGTAAAATTGGGACGTGTTCCTGGGCGATAATTGGGCCGGAATCGAGTCCCGCATCAATATAGTGTACGGTGACGCCTGTCTGGGCTTGTTGATCAGCAAATGCCCGTTCAATCGAATGTAGTCCCGGATATTCTGGCAACCATGCTGGATGAAGGTTAATAATTTGGTGAGCATAATGATCCAAAATAGTGGGCCCAATTACTCGTAAATAACCAGCAAGGGCAATAAAGTCAATTTGATACTTTTTCAACACTCCCAATAACTTTTCCTCGTATTCCTGTTTTCCCCCACAAGATTTGACCGTAAAGCTTTCTGCCGGAATCCCCAGACGGGCAGCTCTTTTCATTACCGGAGCATCTGGATGATTACAGAATAATAATGCTAATTCACCAGGAAGATCATTATTTTTGAAGTGCTGTGCTAAGACTTCAAAATTCGTTCCGTTTCCTGATGCTAAAATTGCGACTCTCATTTACAACCCTCACTTGATAACAATCTTTTTTGTATCTGGTAAACAATGACGAAGATAACCAATTTGATAACTTGTCATGTTTTTATTTGATAGTATCTCTTGAACTTGTGCTACTTGATCTGGTGCTACTGCTAAGACCATTCCTATTCCCATGTTAAATGCTTCGAAACAATCTTCCTTAGTAAGGCCTCCTAGCACCCGCAAATAGTCAAAGACCGGAAGCTGTGGCCACCGACCAGGATCAATCACCGCTTGCAAGTTATCTTCTAACATCCGGGGAACATTTTCAATCAATCCTCCACCAGTAATATGGCTAATCCCATGAACCAATTTGCGATGGACTAATGGCAAGACCGCTTGAACATAAATCCTAGTAGGAGTCAGGATCGTTTCTCCTACCGTCTTTCCTCTCAAGGCTTCTGGGCGATCAGTTAATTTGACGTGATTATCCTTAAATAAGATCTGCCGGACAAGGGAAAAGCCATTGGAATGCAAGCCACTTGATGGGAGGCCAAGTAAAATATCACCTTTTTGCGGTCCAGCAGCGGTAAGAAGTTCTTCTTTTTCTGCTATCCCTGTTACTGTTCCTGCCAGGTCATACTCATTGGCTGCATACATATCTGGCATTTCTGCTGTTTCTCCACCAATTAAAGCGGCTCCAGCTTCTCGGCAACCAGTCGCTACTCCGCTAACAATCGCTGCCATCTTAGCCGGATCATTATGGCCGGTCGCAATGTAGTCGAGAAATGTTATTGGTTCCGCTCCCTGCGCCAAGACATCATTAACGCACATTGCGACAACATCGATCCCGATTGTATCGTGCTTATTCATTTGTTGGGCAATTAAGAGTTTCGTTCCCACACCATCAGTGCCAGAGACAAGGACCGGATGCCGTACCTGTAATTTTTCTAAGTCAAACATCCCCCCAAAGCTGCCAATTCCCCCAATCACACCTGGGCGATCAGTTGATTTGACTGCATCTTTAATACGGTGAACAAGTTCGTACCCGGCATTTACATCCACCCCTGCATCTTGATAACGACTCATCCTCTTACCCCTTTCTTGCTAATCGCTCTTGTTCGCTTAACGACTTTAAGTACCCTTCTTCATAATCATAAAGTGGCGTTGGGTACTTCCCATCAAAATAAGCCACGGTAAGTCCACCATTAGGAGCATCTCCTGCATCTGGTACGTTAATTGCTTTGATTAAACTATCAATACTCAAAAAATTAAGAGAATCTGCACCAATTAACTGCCGCATTTCTTCAATGGAGTAATGAGCAGCCATCAGTTCTGAACGCGTTGATACGTCAATCCCATAGAAACACGGAAACTTAAATGGTGGTGAGGAGATAAGCATATGAACTTCTTTAGCCCCAGCTCTTTTTAGCATCTGGACAATCTGCTTAGAAGTTGTTCCGCGCACAATCGAATCGTCGACTACTACCACTCTTTTTCCTTTTACAACTCCGCGGACAGCTGACAGTTTCATATGAACGCCTAACTCCCGTAACTCTTGAGTTGGTTGAATAAACGTTCGCGCAACATATTGGCTCTTTATTAACCCCATTTCATATGGAAGGCCACTTTCTTCAGCATATCCACTAGCAGCAGACAACGATGAGTTAGGTACTCCAATCACCATATCAGCATCAACCGGATGTTCCTTTGCTAATAACTTTCCCATTCGTTTCCGCGCATTATGTACCGTTACCCCATGAATAATAGAATCAGGGCGGGCAAAATAGATATACTCCATTGAGCAAATTGCCAGCTGAGTTTGGGTAGTGTAATGGTCAATATGTAACCCATTTTTATCAATAACTATTAATTCTCCTGGTAAAACATCACGCACAAATTGAGCACTAATAATATCTAAAGCACAAGTCTCACTAGCAACAACATAAGCACCATTTTCTAACCTTCCAATACATAAAGGACGAATCCCATTAGGATCCAAAGCCGCAATCAACCGATCTTTTTGCAGTAATAGGTAGGCAAATCCACCATGGACAAGGTTGAGGCTTTTCTTCAAAGCAGGAATAAAACCTTCATTAATATATTTCCGGATAAGGTGAATTAAAATTTCCGTATCAGAATCTGACTGGAAAACTGCCCCTTCATTTTCCAATTCACGACGAAGGGTAACAGCATTAGTTAAATTACCATTGTGGGCAAGGGCAACAGCACCATCATGAAAGTGAAAAAGGAAGGGTTGAACATTAGCAATCGAATTATGTCCACTTGTCCCATAACGAACATGGCCAATCGCAGCGTTTCCTTTTAATCGTTTAAGCTCAGCCGGATCAGCAAACACTTTCGCCAACAATCCTCGGTCACGGTGCTGATAAAGTTCCGTTCCATCAGTTGAGACAATACCGGCTCCTTCTTGGCCACGATGTTGAAGAGTATGCAGGCCGTAATAGGTTAATTGACTAGCGTTAGCCGCATCAAAAACCCCAAAGACCCCACATTCTTCATTTAATCCTTTGATTTCAGTTGGCACGGAATTGCCTCCTCCCATGTTTTTTGTAATTTTGCAACACTTTCATTGAGTTCACCATTTGCCAGTTTAACCATTAACCAGTGGCTATTTGTAACTTCTCCAATTAGGTGTGCATCTTTTCCTAATGCCTGTTCGAATTCGGTTGCTTTTTCAGGAGCAACCGTCACGATAAATCTTCCAGGAGTCTCACTAAATAGGCGAGCTGCTGGCTGATCAGCAAAGTCAACTTTCAACCCTAAATCAGTTTTGAAGACCGTTTCTGCTAAGGCTACTCCGAGACCACCTTCACTCAAATCATGTGCACTGGAAACAAGGCCGTTCTCCATCGTCGTCAGTAAACGTTGCATATATTGATGAACATGGTGAAGGTCAAATGACTTAACAATTCCGCTAATATCGCCGGTCATCATTTTTTGCAACTCAGACCCCGCATAATCATCACGAGTTTGGCCCACTAGATAAACCTTATCTCCCGGGTGTTGGACAAACGAAGGAATTACGCGATCAATATTTTTAATTAGACCAACCATTCCAACCATCGGCGTCGGATGAATTGCTTGCCCATTGTTTTCGTTATATAAAGAAACATTCCCAGAAATAACCGGAGTATTAAATTCACGGCAAGCATCAGCCATCCCTTGAACAGATTGATGAAGTTCCCAGAAAATTTCTGGATCAGTTGGGTCACCATAATTTAAGCAGTCAGTAATTGCTAACGGCTCAGCTCCACTGGCAATTATGTTGGCAGCTGCTTCAACTAAGGCAATTTGTCCACCAACTTCTGGACTAAGGTAAACAAACCGACCGTTCCCATCAGTTGTCATCGCTAACCCTTTATGTGTTCCACGAATCCGCAGAACCCCAGCATCACTCCCGGGCCCAGCCACTGTGTTTGTCCGTACTTGAGAATCATATTGCTGATAAAGACTACTTTTATCCGCAATCGTTGACTGAGCAAGCAAGGCAGTTAAAACTTCAGCAACGTTATCAACATCTGGAATCCACGCTGGCTGCTGTTCGGCTAATTCAATCCGCGCAGGCTTTTTTTCGAGGCTTTCTTCTTCTAGTACGTCATCCGTTAAACTCGACACTGGGATATGACATACTTCTTCACCATCATGAAAGAGAACATAATCATGACCCGCAGTAATCCGGCCAATTGTGACCGCTTCAAGATCGTAAAAATCAAAAATCTTTTTGACATCTTCTTCATGACCTTTTTTTACGCAAAGTAGCATCCGTTCTTGGGATTCACTAAGCATAATTTCATAAGCCGACATCCCGGGTTCACGTTGCGGAACAAGATCCAAATTTAGCTCCATTCCACTTTTACCTTCGGAAGCCATTTCCGCACTTGAAGAAACAATCCCTGCTGCCCCCATATCTTGGATTCCTACTAACCAGTCTGGATGATTTCTAATAAGGTCAAGACAGGCTTCTAATAAGAGTTTTTCCATAAAAGGATTACCAACTTGAACCGCCGAACGTTGCGTCGTATTTTCATCATTAAAGTCTGCGGAAGCAAAGGTGGCGCCATGAATTCCATCACGGCCGGTTTTAGCGCCGACATACATCACTGCATTTCCAATTCCGGCAGCGCGACCCTGCTGGATATCTTTTTGGTCCATTAAGCCAACACTCATTGCATTACACAGAATATTGCCCTGGTAGCATGGATCAAATGTTGTTTCACCCGCAATTGTAGGAATTCCCATACAATTACCGTAATCACCAATTCCCCGAACAGTATTAGTTACTTTCATCCGCGTTGTCGAATTATCTAATTCACCGAAATGGAGGGAATCAAGGGAAGCGATTGGTCGTGCCCCCATGCTGAAAATGTCCCGTAGAATCCCACCGACACCGGTTGCCGCTCCTTGATAAGGTTCAACAGTTGTCGGATGATTGTGACTTTCAGCTTTGAATACCACTGCTTGTCCATCATCAATATCAACAACCCCTGCTCCTTCTCCAGGGCCTTGCAATACTCGCTCATTTTTATTAGGGAAGAGACGCAGAACCGGTTTTGACTTTTTATATGAACAGTGCTCACTCCACATCGCAGAAAACAAGCCAGTTTCAGTATAATTGGGTAATCGTCCTAAGAGCTGGGTACGAATGTAATCATATTCTGCTTCAGTCAAGCTCCAATCTAAGTATGGTTTCTTTTCTTTAATCTCTTCTGGGGTCATTGCTTGTTTCATTAACTATGCCTCCACTTTAATTCTGCCGTTTTCTAACAAGGATTCAAATAACCGTAAGCCATCCGTACTGCCAAGAATAGTTTCTACTGCCCGTTCAGGATGGGGCATCATGCCTAAGACATTTCCGTGCTTATTAGTAATTCCAGCAATGTTGCGTAAACTACCATTTGGATTTTCAGTCGCGTAACGAAAAACAATTTGATTATTTGCTTCCAGTTCATCTAATGTTTTTTCATCTGCATAGTAACTACCATCGGCATGCGCAATTGGTAATGCGATTCGTTCGTGATCCTGGTAATGACTAGTAAAAAGAGTTTGCGAGTTCACTACTTCTAAAGGAACAGTTTTACAAACAAAGCGTTGGCTATCATTGCGTTTGAGTCCACCTGGCAAAAGACCTGCTTCTGTCAAAATTTGAAATCCGTTACACGTTCCAAAGACTGGTTTACCCTCATTTGCCATTTTGATTATTGCAGGCATGATATTGGTAAACCGAGCAATTGCGCCAGCTCGTAGATAATCACCATAGGAAAATCCTCCTGGTAACATCACAGCATCAAAACCAGCTAAACTTTTTTGCCGGTGAGAAACATACTCCACATCTGCATGACAAACGGAATGAAGGGCTTCATATAAATCCACATCGCAATTGGATCCTGGAAAAACAACCACCGCAATTTTCATCTAGGCTTCCTCCATAACTTGGTATGTATAAGTTTCCATATTGAAATTAACAAGGAGCTGATCGGCAATTTCTTTTACTGCCGTTGCTACCTCATCCTCATTTGTATCCAAGGTAACGTCAAAAAATTTTCCAACTTTAACGGCAGTTACTTCATCATGACCTAGAGAATGGATCGCATCCTTAATTGTTTCTCCCTGCGGATCAAAGACTGATTGCTTATATGTTACGAAAATCCGAACGTTAACCATTTATACTTCCTCCTTCATCACTGCTTCTAACCGTTCCAATACCTCATCATATGTTTGGGTTAAATCAGCAAGTTTGCGTCGATATACGTCTTTATCCATATGCTGCATAGTTGTCAGATCCCATAACCGACAGTTATCTGGCGAAAATTCATCTGCAAGAATAATCTTGCCATCACTTAAACGGCCAAATTCGAGTTTGAAGTCAACCAACCGTAAATTAGCTTTGGCAAATAATGGTTTAAGTAAGTTGTTGACCTTCCGACAGATCCCCCACATTTGCGCAAGCTCCTCTTTGCTGGCAATCTCAAGAGCAATCGTTGCGGATTCATTGATAAAGGGATCATTAAGCTCATCGCTTTTATAGAACGTTTCCTCAACTGGTGAAGGAAGCTCTTCCCCTTCTGAAAGTCCATACCGACTTGCAAAATGGCCAGCAATTACATTCCGCGTTACAAATTCAAGCGGGAACATCTCACATTTTTTTACAAGGTCTTCGTTAGTTGATAGTTTCTTAATAAAGTGGGTCTCAATTCCTTGCTTCATTAAGTAACCAAAAACGAGGGAAGAAATAGCATTGGCAGCCTTACCCTTACCAGTAAAGTGATCCTTCTTTTTTCCGTTGAGGGCGGTAGCTTGGTCCAGATAAACTACTCGTAAAACCGCTGGATCCTCAGTTTGCCACATCTGCTTTGCCTTGCCGGTATACAATAACTTCTCCATTTACGGAACTTCCTTTCAGTAAAAAACGAACATTTATTTTAATATCCGAAAATTAATTCGATATTTTATGACAACAATATACTCTTTCCCCCTCCCGATTGTCAATACGAATTACGATATTTATATGATTTTTCGTTCAAATTGTTCGTGTTTTACTAAATAAAGCATAATAAAAAGGCTAGGCAAACTTTTTTGTTCGTCTAGCCTCTTAAACTAACTTAAATTAGTCTAATCCCAACCTTTTATAAATGTCATCAACATGGCGGAGATGCCAGTGGTAATCAAAGGCATCATCAAGATCTTCTTTAGTTAATTGCTTTTGAATTGTTGGGTCATCTTCCAATAATGGACGGAACGGAATCTGTTCTGCCCAGCACTTAGCGGTATATGGTTGAATCAAATCATAAGCTGCTTCCCGAGTCATTCCACTGTTAACCAACTTCAAAAGAACCCGACCACTGTAAATTAAGCCCAATGTCTTATCCATATTCTTCTTCATTGTTTCAGGGAATACATCGAGATTCTTTAAGATTCGACCAAAACGCCGCAACATGTAATCAAGTAATGAAGTTGCATCTGGTAAAATCATTCGCTCTGCACTGGAATGAGAAATATCCCGTTCATGCCAAAGCGAAACATCTTCATAAGCAGGCACCATAAAGCCACGGAGCATCCGCGCACAACCAGTAATGTTTTCTGAGCCAATTGGATTACGCTTATGTGGCATAGCAGAAGATCCTTTTTGTCCCTTGGCAAAGTGTTCTTCGACTTCATGGATTTCCGTTCGTTGAAGAGAGCGAATCTCGGTTGCCATTTCTTCCATACTTGTTCCAATAAGCGCAATGGTAGCAATATATTCAGCATGTAAATCTCGCGGAAGAACTTGTGTGGAGATTTCTTGAGGACGTAAGCCAAGTTTTTTGCAGACATATTCCTCAACAAATGGGTCAATTTCAGCAAAAGTTCCTACTGCACCAGAAATTTTACCCGCTTCGACACCCTTAGTAGCATGTTCAAAACGTTCTTTATTACGCTTCATTTCTGAATACCACCGAGCAGCTTTCAAGCCAAAAGTTGTTGGTTCAGCATGGATACCATGTGTTCGTCCCATACAAACTGTGTACTTATATTTTTCAGCTAATTCTTTAAGGACATCCATAAAGTTATCAATATCTTGACGAAGGATATCGTTCGCCTTTTTTAATCGCAAGCCTTGTGCAGTATCAACTACATCTGTACTCGTCATTCCGTAGTGAACCCACTTTCGTTCAGGCCCCAATGATTTAGAAACATCACGGGTAAAAGCAATCACATCATGATGAGTCACTGCTTCAATCTCTGCAATTCCCTCCACAGAAAACTTGGCATTCTTTTTAATCTTTTCCACATCTTCTGCTGGAATATGCCCAAGCTTACTCCACGCTTCATCAGCAGCAATCTCAACATCTAACCAACATTGGTATTGTGTTTCTAAGCTCCAAATCTTTTTCATCTCTGGACTGGTATAACGATCAATCATCAGTTAAAAATCCTCTCTATTTTTTCTAAATGTATTATCGCACAGGAAAAGCGGTTACGTAAAGCCGAACTTTATGCACCCCAGATACCTGTATTGTCAATTTCTGCTAAAGTAGCTTCAATATCATCAGTCAAGATTGTAACGTGGCCCATTTTCCGGTTATGACGAACTTCTGCTTTCCCATAATCATGAAAATGCCAATTTGCCTTTTTCTGAATCTGTTGTCGGACTCCATTAACATGCTGACCTAAAACATTTACCATTACCACCGGCTTTAATAACTCTACTTGTGGGAGTGGCCAGTTACAAATTGCTCGATTATGGATGGCGAACTGTGAGAAGTTACAAGCTTCAATTGAATAATGACCAGAATTGTGAGGACGAGGAGCAAGCTCATTAATATAGATCTCTCCATCATCTGTTACAAACATTTCAACCCCTAAAATCCCTCGCAAATTAATCGCTTGGGCAATCTGCACCGCTATTTTTTGCGCCTTTTGTTGTAATTCAGAAGAGATTCTTGCTGGGACAATGCTTAAATGTAGAATTTCATCATGGTGAATATTTTCTGAAACAGGAAAAGCCGTTATTTCTCCATCTTCATTACGTCCAACCATTACTGAACATTCGCGGTTAAAAGGAACCCAGCCTTCTAAGATACAGTCGCCAGTGGCTAAAATAGACGCACACTTATCGAGGTCATCCTTATTACGTAATACTTCTTGACCGTGTCCGTCATATCCCCCTTCACTAGTTTTCAAAACTGCTGGGTAACCGATTTTCTTTACTGCATCTTTTAATTCAGCAGAAGTATGCACTGCCATGAAAGGTGCTGTTTTTACCCCTGCCTGACGTAAGAAATTCTTTTCCCGTAAACGATTTTTGGTCGTGTAAAGCAAATTAGTTCCCTGGGGAAGATAAACGCGATCCTGTACATCTTCCAAAGCGTTTAAATCAACATTTTCAAATTCGTAGGTTAATACATCCGCTTTATCAGCTAACTTTTCAATCGCTTTAGTATCGGCATAAGGAGCAACAATTTGTTCATCAGCAACCTGCCCCGCTGGACAATTTGGTGTCGGATCTAAAATAATAACCTTCATCCCCGTCTGTTTGGCATCCAATGCCATCATCTGTCCCAATTGGCCACCACCAATAATGCCAATAGTTGAGCCTTGTGGAATAAATTTATTCAAGATACTGCCCACTTTCTTTTGCTTGATCATGCATCGCCTGTCGATATTCGATGATTTGTTGTTGGATATGCTTATCTGTGATCCCAAGAATTTGCAATGCTAATAACGCTGCATTTTTAGCGCCTGCTTTTCCAATCGCAGTGGTTGCCACCGGAATTCCCGCTGGCATTTGAACAATTGATAAAAGCGAGTCCATGCCACCAAGAGCTTTTGTCTGTCCTGGGATCCCAATTACTGGCAGGGGGGTATTTGCCGCAATCATTCCGGGAAGATGGGCTGCTCCCCCGGCACATGCAATTATTACTTTGACCCCATTATCAACCGCATTTTGCGCAAACGCGAACATTTCATTTGGCATCCGATGAGCAGAAATCACGTTCTTTTCATATGAAACGCCAAATTCATCTAAAATATCACAAGTTTCTTTAACAGTTGGCCAGTCTGATTTACTGCCCATTACTACACTAATATCACTCATAACAATGCCTCCTCAAATCTGCTTTAAGGATAGCAAAGATTTTTTTATAATTCAATGTAAAAATCGAACTTAATAAAGTTAAAACATAAAATAGTTCGTTAAAATTCATAAAAAAGAAAAAAGGCCGAATCCATTTCCAGCCTCTTTCCTAAATTATATTAGTTTAACTCCTTCAACATCTGGGTGTAAACGGACTACTTTTCCCTTTAGCCCCGCAGCATGTACTGCCTGTTCAAATAATCCGTAATCGTCATTATCGATAACTGTCATTACTGTTGGTCCGGCGCCGCTTAAATATGTTGCTAGTGCTCCATGTTTTTTTCCTAATTCACGAATTTGATCTAATTCTGGAACTAGCTCTTTGCGATATGGTTCATGAAAGCGATCTGCCTCCATTAATTTAAAAGCTACATCATAGTTTTTAGCAAACAAACTAGCAACAAAGGTATTAGCAACCGCGCTCGCATGAACAGCTTGGGAATATTCTAGTTGATATGGCAAGGCAGCTCGCGCATCAGCTGTTTTTAGATTATAAGGCGGGATATATGCAGCAAAAGCATAGGGGAATAAGGGCGCTTCAATCGCAGAAAAATGCCCATTAATATGTGTCCCCACTACTAATCCCCCTAGAATAGTCGGTGCGACATTATCAGGATGGCCTTCAATCTGGCTGGCAATCTCAACTTTTTCTTCCTTGCTAAGGTTCAGGTTCTTAAGCTGATTTGCTAATTCGATTCCAGCAACAATTGCGCTTGAACTACTTCCTAATCCATGTGCTATCGGAATTTCACTGACTACCTGCAGGTGCTGTGGCAGCAAATCCGGTGCAACACTTAATGCCGTTGTTACAATCATATTCGTCTCATCATGAGGGAGCTTCCCAAGCTGGTGATCAACTTGCCAGTTATCGCTTGGACCAAGGACTTCTAATTTTAAATACAAAGAGACTGCAATCCCAATCGAGTCAAATCCCGGGCCAAGATTAGCACTGGAAGCAGGTGCTTGAATAATCATTATACTTCCTCCTATCCCATCACTTTATAAGCCGCCGACAAGTTAATTGACTGATCATTAGCTACTTTAGTTAGTAATGTCTGTAATTGTTCTTTGCTCATCCGGTGAGTAATGATTGCAATGTGCGCAATTTTGCCATCTTTTGTTTGGGTTATTTCACGAAAACTAGCATTAATATCCGTCATCATCTGGGTTAGCTTCAACATTTGCCCAGGAACATCCGGCAAGGTTAACGATAAATAATATGGATATTTTATATCAGCAAGTTTTGCCGGAATATAAGGTTGTTGGTAATTATTAAAGAGATTCCCATTAGTTCCCAGGATAATGTTTTTCGTTACCGTTGTAATATCACTTAACACACTGTTAGCAGTTGGCAAGCCCCCTGCACCGCGGCCATAGAAGAGCGTATCACCGACTGCTTGGGCTGTAACCATTACTGCATTAAATTCATTATTGATTGTTGCTAAAGGATGATCACGGGGGATTAACACTGGGCCAACTTCGACAAATACTCCATTATTAACCAGCTTGGTAATCCCTAGTAATTTAATTACGTATCCAAATGACGCTGCTTGTTGAACATCAGCGTCATTCAATCGGTCAATCCCTTCTACCGCAATGTCCTTAATATCTAGTTGAGTTCCAAATGCAAATTGACTTAATATAATCATCTTGTAAGCCGCATCCTTACCCGTCACGTCATTGGTTGGATCACTCTCTGCAAATCCCAGCTGTTGTGCTTGGGCAAGTGCTTGGTGGTATGACCATCCCCGCTGGCTCATTTGCGTTAAGATGTAATTCGTTGTTCCATTTACAATTCCCTTTACTTCAGTAACCTTATCTGCCGTAAAGCTATTAGCAATCGTCCGCAAAATAGGAATCCCACCAGCCACACTCGCTTCAAACATTAAGTCACAGTGATTTTCATGCGCGACAGTCATCAATTCTGGGCCATAAGACGCAATCAAATCCTTGTTCGCTGTGACCACGTTCTTATGATTTTTTAATAAGGTTGTAATATATTCTTTAGCCGGATGAATACCACCCATAAGTTCAACGACAATTTTTATTTCATCATCATTCAAGATTTCATCAAAATCAGTTGTTAAAGAAGTTTCATCAGCATACTTATTATAGTTACCAAGGTTTCGAACTAAAGCTGTTTTAACTGTTAACTTGCACCCAGTAACATCGAGAATTTTATCCGCATTTTGTTGAACCATCTGTAAGACTCCTGACCCGACCGTACCCAGACCGAGCAGTCCCAGTTTAATGTTTTTCATTTTCTCGCCTCAGTTTCTCATTGTTTTTTCATTTTCAGCATTGTACCATAGCATATAAGAAACATACAATTAAAATAAAATCACCTTTGAAATTGGAGGAATTATCATGGACTACCGTAGCACTCAGGGAGACTTATCAACGATTTTAAAATCACCAACTGCTATCTTACAAGGACTTTCTCCAGACGGCGGTCTTTATGTACCGCTTCATTTTCCTCAACCAACTTATAACCTTGCAACCTTAATTTCGTTGCCGTACCAACAACTTGCTGCAACTATTCTTAACTGGTTTTTTGATGAATTTACGAGCGACCAACTACTGAAAAATGCAAATACCGCTTATGGTAGTCAGTGGGATAACCGTTTAATTGCCCCATTAACGCCCAAACACGCCAGCAATTATTATCTTGAGCTTTTTCACGGGCCGACACTGGCATTTAAGGATATCGCCTTACAAATGTTACCCCAATTAGTGTCACGTGCTGCACAAAACACCCAACTAGAAAAACAAATCGTTATCCTCACCGCAACTTCTGGTGATACTGGAACAGCCTCAATGCGAGGGTTTAGCAATCAAAAAGACACACAGGTAATCGTCTTCTACCCTGCTGGCGGGGTTAGTCCGGTTCAATTACGCCAAATGCTGGGGCAGCCTGGATCAAACCTCCACGCAATCGCAATTAAGGGTAATTTTGATGATGCCCAAACAAGCGTTAAACATATTTTCAACGATCAAGCATTTAATGACCGCCTTGCGCAAAATAATAACTGCTTTTCCTCAGCTAATTCAATGAATATCGGGCGGCTTATCCCCCAAATTGTGTACTATTTTGCTGCATACGGACAGCTTGTTCATACAGGCGGGATCCAACTAGGGGAGAAAGTTAATTTCACCGTGCCGACTGGTAATTTTGGCGATATCCTCGCTGGTTACTACGCTAAAAAATTAGGCTTACCAATTAACAAGCTCTTGTGTGCTTCTAATAAAAACAATGTATTGACCGACTTTTTCAAGAGCGGAAAATATGAGCGGCGACGCAACTTTTACCTAACTAACTCACCAGCAATGGATATTTTAGTATCAAGTAATCTTGAGCGGCTCCTCTTTGATCTTTATGATGAAAGCTGCGTAACAGTTGCTAAATTAATGAAGCAATTAGCTACTGACGGTCACTACCAGGTAGATTCCACCGTATTAAATAAGCTTCAGGAGCAATTTGTGGCTGGTTTTGCGACCCCAGATGAAGTTGAAGCCGAAATTAAACGAGTATATTTAAATGATGGATATGTTATTGACCCGCATACTGCAGTGGCATCACATGTAACACATCAATATCAGCAACAAAGCCATGACACAACTCCCACAGTTATCGTGTCAACTGCCAGTCCATATAAATTCCCTGAAACCGTCTACCACGCACTAACCAACCAAAAAGTTAGTCAAATCGGGCTTCCTGCTCTTCAACAGTTACATGATCTTCTGGGAGATCAGCTTAGCGATGGTGTCCAAGCGTTAGTAGACCAAACGCCGCGCCAAGAAAAAGTCATTAACCCAGCAGACATGGAAACATTGATAAGTAAAATTTTAAACTTAAAGTAAGCTACCCTTGACGCTGCCGGTATTCCCGTAGTGTCATCCCTACCCGTTCCTTAAATATTTTACTAAAATAGGCACTCGTACTAAATCCCGCCCGCAAAGCAATATCCGTGATCGAAAGCTCCGAATGCCGCAATATTTTCTTTGCCTGCTCAACCCGGTAATTTAATAAGTATTCAATTGGCGTTTGGTGAATGTTTTTCTTAAATGACCGAATACATTCTTTGGGACTAATATTGACCGCAGTTGCACTATCATTAATTGTTACCTTTTCCGCATAGTGTTTGTGCAAATACGCTAAAATATTTTTGCTGCGTTCACGTGGGATAACCGTCAATTGCTGGTGTTGTTCTTGAAACTTAATTTCAGCAATTAGTGTCAACCAAGCTTGTGAAAGGAGATTGCGGATTTAAAATTACTTATCAGGCTGGTCCGCCACATCTGTTAGCTGGTGGAGTAAGGTAATGAATTTTTGCCGGTCGGGTTAGATTCTTGAATCACCAAAACTTCAACTGAACGATTTTTTAAAACAGGGTTTAGGTATTTAGTGTAAAAAGCACTATTGAAATACCTGCCAAGCAGAAATGGAAATGTCACAATCATGTCCTAATGCTACCGGTGGGCACAAGGGATCAGAAAGTTCTTTATTATGATGACATGGTATAAATCTACAAAATGGCTAACCAGGAAATCTAGCTTATGTTACGATTAGGAATTATTGGAACCCATACTATTTTTGACTAGATGATTCATGCAGCACAAGATACTTGGAAATATTAACTTACTGTTGTGTATTCCCGTAAGCTTAGCACCGCAGAAGCATTTGGCAATAAATATAGGCTTCGCGACACGCTAATAATTGACAGTATTTTCGATACTAAGAAAGTGACTTATCTTAATAATCAGGGGAGTATTCAAGTTATCAATAACCACTACTTAGATAACACCATGTTTGACGAGTTAAACGATTTTGCACAACTCTTTACTAACCCCGAATCGCCACAGCAGCAGGATAATTATCAACGATGGATTGAACTAGCTAAAATTGTTAATATGACTCTATACCGTCTCCGTAAATCTGCAAATATTATTTTTCCAAGCGACTACTAATTAATCAACTCATTAAAAACGACAACTTAAAATGATATTTTAGAAATCACAAAAAGGGTTCCAGAGTTCGTTACCGAGCACTGGAGCCCTTTTTCGGCGTTATTTATACCGCTGCTTCATTTGTTCTTTAGTCTGCATTTCCTTCTGATTTAGCAATTCCATCACGTAAAGTTGCCATATCAACTTCACTCGCCCGAAATTCTTGATTATGAATCGGCAGATGTTGTTCCAGGTTATCAAAAATTTCAAAGCTACCTGTTAATTCTGGAGCATCAAATGCCAGGAGGTGACCAGCAAATTGCCGATCATCGCTAATAAAATGAAGATGCCAGCCCGCTGCCGTAATTGTGCCAAAAATTTCTGGGGCATAATAACCGATAATGGTTCCGGAAATATTTTCAGCCGTAAACTCAGGTTGATGTTGCGCAACATCGAGTAAAGTCGGGTATGGTTTTTCTTGTTTCGGAGCAATTCGAATTTTAACGTGCTCAAACTCATCGCTTAATTGTAAGAATGCAAAAACATTAGCAAGCTTATGTTCTTTAACAAAATCATTATTAAGTTTAGCAAAGTTTACATTTCTTAATGTTATATCCTGTTGCTCAGCAGGAAAATGGACTGAGGCGAATGGCATTGTAGCATCCATATCTGTAATGCGGTTAACTTGACCACTTGAAACCGCTTGGTACACTTCGTTATTCAGGATAACAACCTCACCGTCTAAGCCGGTAAAAGTACCGATTCCCATCGAACCATGTTTTAGCAAATTACCGACAGTAATTGTGCCATCAAAATTTCCTGCCATCAACGCAGCTAACGTTCCGTGTTCATATAATGTTGTCATAATCTTTGTTCTCCTCTTAGCCAAGTTGTGAATCAATCAAGTTGGCAGCTAATTCTTTATTATTACTGTAATCAACTGGCACATCTACCACAACTGGGCCGTCAATATTAAACGCTTGACTGAGTACCTTAGTAAGGTCAGCCGGCTTATTTACTCGCAGTCCAGTTGCACCAAAACTCTCAGCATACTTAACGATATCAACATTTCCAAATTTAACACCAGCTGCTTGCGAATACTTCATCTCTTCCTGGAACTTAACCATGTCGTAATGACCGCCATCATTCCATACAATCGTTACAACATTAAGATGGTGTTGAACGGCTGTCGCTAATTCCGCCCCAGAGAAGAGGAAGCCTCCATCCCCGCAAACTGCCACTGATTTATATTCGGGATAAAGCATCGCTGCAACCATCGCCCATGGCAAGCCAACGCCTAGTGTTTGCATCCCGTTACTGATTAACAAGTGTCGTGGCTGGTAGCAGCGGAAATGTCGTGCCATCCAGATATAGTGGGAACCCACATCGAGCGCAACGTGCATATCATCAGTAACATTTTCTTGAATTGCATGCACAACTGCTAACGGATGGCTGGCATCATTGCTTGTTGGTACTTGAATCTTTTTATCTTGGTCAAGTTCTTGCTTATACTTAGCGAGTTGCTCAGTGGCTGCAACAGGATATTCATACCCTTTTAGTAACTTATCAAGCTCCGTTAAGCTTATAGCAATATTACCAACTAGTTGCATGATTGGCGTATAGTGGTTATCAATTTGCGCTGGCAAGGTATCAAGGTTTACAATTCGCAGATTCCCCTCCTTGTTCCAGTTCCGTGGTTCATATTCAATCGGATCATAACCAACAGCAATAACAAGGTCGCTTTGTTGAAGAAGCTGATCTCCTACTTGATTACGGAAAAGGCCAATCCGTCCAAAGTATGACTGTTGTTCTAAGTCACGTGATACTACTCCAGCCGCTTGATATGTTTCAACAACAGGCAATGAATAATCACCTAATAATTTGCGGAGAGCAGTCGTAATTTCTTCATCCGCGCCCCGTTGACCGACTAAGATAACCGGCATTTTACTATTTTTAATTAGTTCGACTAGTTTTTGTAAGTCATTTGGATCAGCAGGACCCATCTTAGGTGTTTCATAAATTGGCAATGGCTTTTCAGTTACCTCAGCATCATCAACGTCTTGTGGAAGACTAACGAAAGCTGCTCCCTTACGTGCATCCTGACTCGCTTCAAATGCATTGGCCATAATTTCTGAAATATTATTAGGGTCTTGAATTTCAGCGCTATATTGCGTAATCGGTGCCATAATTTCAGTTGAAGGCGTGCTTTGGTGGGTTGCGCGGTGAAGGTCTTTCCGTTGTACTTGTCCCCCAATCGCTAACATTGGATCTCCTTCTGCGTTGGCTGTCATGATCCCAGTTGCTAAATTACCAACTCCTGGGCCAGATGTAGTGATCGCGACCCCTGTTTTTCCGGTTAAGCGACCATAAGCTTGGGCCATAAACGCCGCATTTTGCTCATGCCGGGTAACAATTAATTTAGGTGCATCTTCACTGTCTTGACCATCTAGTCCTTCAAACAAACGATCAATCTTCGCTCCGGGAATACCAAAGACGAGATTAACCCCGTGTTTTCTCAAACTATCAATAACAATATCTGCGCCATGTAGTTTCTCTTCCATTAGTCATTCACCTCTACCTAATTAAACTTATAAAACGATATACCTCTACTGTAGTCCTTATTTTATAATTTCACAAGAAAACGATTAAGTTCACATAGCAGTATATCAATAACTTCAACCCGCTAGCCTTGAAAAGTTTGTGAAAAAAACATCGATGTACGTTATTGCACAATCGATGTTTTGTGTTGGTTATTTAGAATAATCCGGTAATTTTACCATTATCGTCAATCGTCATGTTTACAGCCGCTGGTTCTTTAGGGAGACCTGGCATTGTCATCATATTACCAGCTAATGCCACGATAAAGCCGGCACCGATCTTTGGTACCAATTCCCGAATATGGAAAGTAAAGTCAGTTGGGGCACCGAGTTGTTTTTGGTCATCTGTAAATGAGTACTGGGTCTTAGCAATACATACTGGCAAGTCATTCCATCCATACTTAGCAAATCGCTTCAATTGATTTTGTGCTTTACGGCTAAATGATACTTCTTTAGCACCATAAATCTGCTTAGCAATCTTCTCTAACTTAGTTTGAAGGTCATCAACTTGAACGTCATAGATATGAGTAAATTCACTTGGACTATCAGCAAGTTCGACTACTTTATTAGCCAAATCATGGGTACCTTTACCGCCCTTAGCCCAAGCATCAGTCAAAATTGCTTCAACATTTTGCTTAGCACAGTCATCCTTAATCATTTGAATTTCTTTATCGGTATCACTGACAAAATGGTTGATTGCAACTACGATTGGTAACCCATATAATTGCATATTCTTAATGTGACGATTAAGGTTTGCCATTCCTTTTTTCAGCGCATCAAGATTTTCATCATTTAAGTCTGCAAGTTTGGCACCGCCATTGTATTCTAGCGCTCGGACAGTCGCTACGATGACAATTGCATCTGGATGCTTACCAAGAACACGTTGTTTAATATCAAGGAATTTTTCCCCACCAAGGTCAGCCCCAAAGCCAGCTTCCGTCACAGTATAGTCAGAAAGGTTAAGGGCAGTTTGCGTCGCCAAAACGCTATTACACCCATGGGCAATGTTGGCAAATGGTCCCCCATGTACGATTGTTGGCGTATGGTCTAAAGTTTGGACAAGGTTAGGCTTTAATGCATCTTTCAAGATAATTGTAATTGCATCCTGAAAATTAAGCTGGCCAACTGTGACCGGTTCTTTATCGTATGTATATCCTACTACAATTCGACTAATCCGTTCTTTCAAGTCATGAAGACTAGTTGATAGACATAAAATTGCCATCAACTCGGAAGCAGCTGTGATGTCAAAGCCTGTTTCACGTGGAACACCAGCCATTGGACCGCCAAGACCGGTAACTACATTTCGGAGAGCACGATCATTAACGTCTTCTACCCGTTTCCAGATAATTCGCCGCGGATCAAGGTTCATTGCATTATCACGCATAATATAGTTATCAATTAAAGCGGCCAAAGTATTATTAGCACTTGTAAGAGCATGCAAGTCACCGGTAAAGTTCAGGTTAATATCTTCCATTGGAACAACCTGACTATATCCACCACCAGTTGCACCACCTTTGATTCCAAAAACAGGCCCCATCGATGGTTCACGCATTGCAATCGTTGTCTGATAATTTAACTGATTTAATGCATCCCCTAAGCCAATGAGGACAGTCGACTTCCCTTCACCAGCAGGAGTAGGGTTGATGGACGTAACTAAAATTAGCTTATGTTTTTTATCAGGTAAAGGCTTTACATTTAAATCAATTTTGGCTTTATACTTACCATATTGTTCGATTTCGTCTTCTGAAAGCCCGAGTTTCTCGGCAATTTCTGTAATTGGTTCCAGTGTCGCTTGGTCTGCAATCTCGATGTCTGTCATGAATATCAGCTTCCTTTCTTTAGACCTATCTTAATTTTATTATACACTAACTCAAGACTTTTTCAGCAATTTTGCAAAATAAGTTCGATTTTAATTAACTTTATCCAATGAATTAACATAAATTGTTCGGATAACAAAAAACTAGGAGAAAACTTTTTCTCCCAGCCTTAACTGTTTCCATGAATAGTAGCAAGACATTATGGAAATAGCTTCGCGTCGTCACAAGGCTAACTCTCACTCACACTTCTTTTTGCACCGCGAATGGGCTTTACGCCTAATACATCAAGTAAGAAGGTAAAGATTGGTACCCCCACAATCAATCCCCATGTACCAAAAAGATGTTCACCAATCAGTAATACGATAAAAGTATAAAAGATTGGTAGATCTGTCCGGCTAGACATAAACTTAGGATTTAAGACGTAGGCCTCCAAAGTATGGATGATGATAATCATGATGATAATGTAAACCACATCGCGAATTCCACCGACTGAGTAACCAACCATCGCCAATGGGATTGTTGAAATAATTACTCCAGCAACCGGAACCAAACTAAAGATAAACACAATTAACGATAGGGCAAAAATCTGCGGCATCCGCATAAATAATAGGCCAATCGTGGTAATCACTGTATTGCAAATAGCAATAAAAAATTGGGCCTCTAATACTACCCCAAAAGTATTGACAAATTTTTTACCAAAATAATCAATATCCTGGAAAAACCAGCCAAAATCACTATCTAAAAAGCTATGAGAAAATTCATTCATTTGTTTTAATTCAAGCGTATAGAAAAAGCTCAAGATTAAAGACATTACAAATGAAACGGTAATTGCACCAATACTTGTCAAAGTGCTAACCGCGATTGTTATCCCATGCCGAACCTGACTCATAATAGTGGCGGTACTTATGTAATGGCTGACATAACGATATATCATCGTCGCTTGATGAGTACTATAGAAATGAACTACTGAATTGACCATTTTAACAACTTGCCGAGATAAAACTGGTAAATAGCGGGTCACCCCTAAGTATAAGAGAACAATTAACAATACATAGGTAACGATTACAATTAAACTTGTCGACATTCGTGGTAACCATCGCTGGACGAGTCTTACCCAACTAACAACAAGATAAGTAAGAATAAATGTAAATAAAATTAAATTCATCATTGATCTCATTAGCCAGAGTACGACAATGATTAATAATAAGACAGTGAAACGCCGTAGTTTTACATTCTCAATAAAATGCTTCCAGGCATTCGTCATTCAATCATCTCCCTATTTTTCCTACCAATTAGCATAGTAGCAAGCTTTAATTTTTTCAGCAATTAGTTTATCGCTTTCTTATGAAATGTTTTTATTAATTGTCTTGAAACACTTTTATTTTAAGGGTGTTATAATGAATATTATTATTGCAGAAAGAAGGATGCGTTTCATGTTAGAAAAGACGTTCTACAAGTCACTACTAAAGCACTCATTTAACATTCCCGTAAAGATCGTATTTTGGGATGGATCAAGTGTTATCTATGGTGACGGAACTCCTGAGGTAACTATCACCTTTAATGAGAAAATTCCAATGCGTGATATTACCAAGAACGCCTCAATTGCACTTGGGGAAGCCTACATGGATAAGAAAATCGAGATCCAGGGTAGCATTCAAGAATTGATCGAATCAGCATATGAAAGTGCCGATAGTTTTATACGGAGTTCTAAGTTCCGCAAATTTTTGCCTAAACAAGGCCACTCAGAAAAAGAGAGCGAAAATGATGTCCAAAGTCATTATGATGTTGGGAACGACTTCTACAAGTTATGGCTTGATGATACGCTAACTTACTCATGTGCTTATTTTACTGATGGCAACCATGATGATCTTACAAAAGCACAAGTTGATAAGGTTCATCACATCTTAAAGAAGCTTGATCCAAAGCCTGGCAAAACATTGCTTGATATTGGATGTGGTTGGGGAACATTAATGTTAACTGCTGCAAAAGAATATGGCTTAAAAGTTACTGGGGTTACTTTAAGCGAAGAACAATATCGCTTTGTTAAGGAACGGATTGAAAAAGAAGGTTTGCAAGACGTTGCCGAAGTTAAACTTGTTGATTACCGTGAACTTGGTGACCAAAAGTGGGATTACATTACATCCGTTGGTATGTTTGAACACGTTGGAAAAGAAAATCTAGGTTTTTACTTTAAAGATATCCAAGGTTGCCTTGCTGATGATGGTGTTGCCTTGATTCATGGTATCACTCGTCAACAAGGCGGTGCATATAATGGGTGGATTAACAAGTATATCTTCCCTGGCGGTTATGTACCTGGTCTCGAAGAAATGATCGGTCACATTGAAGAAAATCATATGCAAATCGCTGATATCGAAATGCTTCGCCGTCACTATCAACGCACCCTCGAAATTTGGGACATGAACTTTAATGAACATCGTGCTCAAATCCTTGATATGATGGGTGAACGTTTTACACGGATGTGGGATTTATATCTTCAAGCATGTGCTGCATCATTTGAATCTGGAAATATTGATGTTATTCAATACTTGATAACTAAGGGCCCTTCAGGTAAAAACTTACCAATGACTCGTGATTACATGACAAAATAGAACAACCTAAGATTAGTTCAGGACGAAAAATATCTCGTTCTGGACTTTTTTGTTACTCTAAAGATAGAGCGTAGAGCTGGTGAGAAATCTTTATTTTCTCCAGCTCTTTCGCAAACTTACCCTTTGAAATCTTTTAATATTATTCGTTTTTTAGTTTAAAAATAGGTTGATTTAAATTAAAACGTTCGTTATTATAATAACACATTCGAATGTAACTGTTCTATCACTTTCAGAATTTCAAAGGAGTATATAAATTATGCAAAGTCAATTTTCAACTGTTGAAGAAGCATTAAACCAATTAGTAAATGGTGGTTATATCATCTTAGCCGATAATGAAGATCGTGAAAACGAAGGTGATTTAGTAGCTTTGGGTGAAAATATCAACGCTGATACTATCTACGAAATGTTGAACGAGGCAAATGGTTTGATGTGTGTGCCAGTAAGCGAAGATATTGCTAAGCATTTAGCGTTTAAGCCCATGGTAGAACATAGCACTGACCCACACCAAACACCATTTATGGTTACTACTGATGGTACCTTAGAAGCAACCGGTGTTACTACTGGTGTTTCTGCTTTTGACCGCGCAGCAACGATTCGGCAAATTGCCAAGCCAACTGCCCAAGCATCTGACTTTAATCATCCCGGCCACATTCAACCTCTTTACGCTCAACCTCATGGATTAAGAGACCGAATTGGTCACACCGAAGCAGCTATTGATCTTGCCTATTTAGCAGGAAAGGCACCAGTTGCTGTTATTATCGAAGTGTTAAAGCGTGACGGCACGATGGCTCGTCGTGATAGTCTGTCAGTCCTCGCTAACCGAGTTCATGTACCATTTATTACAATCAATCAAATTATTGAGTATTTAGATGTAAAGGGAATCGATTATGCCGCTGACCTCGCCAAAGTAAATGCTTAATTAATGTATTCCCTTTCATTTTCGATTACGTTAAAATATAGACATAATTACCTATGAAGGGATGTTTAATCATGGATGGTGCGATTTTTTCGTTTAATAATATCTTTGTTAATACAAATAAGTTATCCTTTACTGCATGGCAACGTTTTGCAATGTATGAATTTGGGATGGGATTACCTGGAAAATTAGCTTCCCAATTCGATAACCTTACTCCTTCGCAAGGGCTCTCCCTAGTCTTAGCACATTTTAATGCTAATCCTGCCCCAAGCGAAAAGGCTTCAATGATTGCAGAATGGCAAAAATTCCTTAACGAAGAAGCGGATAGCCTAAGTGAAAAGGATCAACTTCCAGGAATTAAGCGTCTTTTACTAAATCTCTATGATCATTACGTTAAAATTGCCGTGTTAGATGCTAATGGGGATGTACAAAATGTCCTTAAACAAATTGGCCTTGATAATTATGTCGATAGTATCGTTAAGACTAATGATAAAGAAAGCCCATATCTAACTGCTGTTAATCAATTAAATCTTATCGGAGCTAATTGCATTGGAGTTGGAACGACAGCTCATGATATTGAAAATATTCATCATATAAATGCAATTGCAATTGGCGTTGGTGATGCTACAACATTAGCAAATGCAGATTATCAAGTATTACAAGCTGGTGACTTACGCTACCCAATGCTCCAAAAGATTTGGGAAGATAAACAATAAGATAAAGCCTAAGATTAATTCAGATTAACTTTTTTCTGAATCAATCTTAGGCTTTTTTGATAATTAATTATTATGATGCTTGCTCTTTACTCCAGCTTAACGGGTCTTTCCGCCATTCTTGAAGAGACTTGAGGTGGTCCGCACTAATTTGGTCATTTTCCTTTGCGACCTTAATCAAAGTCATATAATCCGTTACTGAATAGTATTTTAGTCCATTTGCCATAAAGTTTTGTTCAGCAGCTGGCAAATCATAAGTAAAGACAGAAACAACGCCAATTACTTTTCCGCCTGCATTGTTAACCGCCCGCACAGCGTTTAATACACTACCACCAGTTGAAATAAGGTCATCAATCACGACGACTTTTTGTCCTTCTTTAAGCACCCCTTCAATTTGCTTGCCTTGACCATGATCTTTCGGCTTAGTCCGAACATAAATCATCGGTAATTCCATATTCTGGGCAACCCATGCCGCATGAGGAATTCCAGCAGTTGCTGTTCCGGCAATAACATCGGCCTCACTAAAATGAAGTTTAATTTGTTCAACCATCCCATTAAAAATTGCTTGCCGAACTTCTGGATAAGAAATCGTCAATCGATTATCGGTATAGATTGGAGATTTTAGACCGCTTGCCCAGGTAAATGGTTGGTCTGGGCTAAGGGTAACAGCATGAATATCTAATAATGCTTTTGCAACGCGTTGTGAATATGTCATTTTTCTTCCTCCTCATTTAAGAATGCTTTTTGGACTTCTTGATAAGCAGCAACTGGGTCAAAGCTCTGGGTGATTGGTCGTCCCACTACGATCGCATTGCTCCCATCTATTCTTGCTTGTGCTGGTGTAACCACTCGCTTTTGATCATCTTTTATTGCATGAGTTGGGCGGATTCCTGGCGTTACACATAGGAAATCATCCCCCGTCACTTCACGAATTGCCTTGATTTCATGGGCTGAGCATACTACGCCGGCCAATCCTACTTTTTCTGCTAAGCGCGCGTAACTTTGGACTGACTCAATCAACGACAAATCAACATGCTGTTGTTCATGGAGAATTTTTTCATCAATCGAAGTAAGTTGGGTAATTGCTAATAACTTTGCTGGTTCAACGCCTGCTTCCTTAGCTCCTTCTTCTAGACCGGCTAATCCGGCAATCAGCATTTCACTACCTCCAGCTGCGTGAATTGTCGTAAAATCAATTCCCAATCGGCCAATAGCTGCCATTGCGCGATGAACAGTATTCGGAATATCGTATAATTTCAAATCAAGGAATACCTTAAATCCCCGCTTTTTCGCCTCTTTAACAATTACTTGTCCCAGGCCATAATATAATTCCATTCCAATTTTTACGATCGGCTGCGGTTTTACCATTAATTTATCAAATAGGTCAATTGCTTCCTGCTTAGTTGCAACATCGATAGCCACCATCGGTACGAAGCGTTTCAAAATCTTACCTCCCATAAATCCGTAAGTTTCTTAATCCCGTATCTATCCATTACGATTGGTAAATTAGCTGCAATTTTCGGGCAAGCCAATGGATCATGAAAACTAGCTGCCCCGATTTGAACAGCATTAGCACCCGCCATCATAAATTCGAGAACATCTTCAGCTGATTCAATTCCACCCACGCCGATGATCGGTAAAGAAGAAACCTGGCGGACCTGGTGAATCATTCTTAATGCTAAAGGTTTAATTGCAGGACCTGATAAACCGCCCGTTACATTAGCTAAAGCCGGGCGCCGAGTTTTTAAGTCGATGCTTAATCCCGTTAACGTATTAATCATCGTCAGGCCATTAGCGCCCCCTTGCTCAGCTGCTTGCGCGAGGGGAACAATATTAGTTACATTTGGTGTTAGCTTTACATAGATAGGAATTCCTAGAGCAGCTTTAACTACTTGTTTTACTAATCGTTGAAGCACTTCTGGATCAGTTCCCATTGCCATCCCGCCGTGTTTTACATTCGGACATGATACGTTTAATTCAATTGCTTTCACCCCAGCCGTATTAGCAAATTCACTAACAACTTTAACGTATTCGTCTTCAGAAAAACCAGCAGCACTTGCAATAATCGGTAGTTGCGGATAATTTTTTCGTAACCACGGAATTTTTTCATTAGTTGCTGCGGTAATGCCCACATTCTGAAGACCATTAGCATTAAGCCAACCGGCACTGGTTTCACAAACTCGCGGACGTGGATTACCTTGGCGGGGATGGAGGGTAGTGGACTTTAACACAAGGGAGCCTAAATGATTAAGATTATACTTTTTAGCTGCTTCTTGCCCATATCCACAAGTCCCACTTGCCGCAATAATCGGATTTTTTAGTGATAATCCCGGCAATTCAACTGCTAATCGTTGCGTTTCTTGCATTATCCTTCTCCCTCCAGATATACGAGTTTTCCATCGACATAAGTTCGCTTAGTCATTCCGTATACTTGTTCACCAACAAATGGAGTATTGTGACCCTTAGAGAAAAACTGGTCTGGTTGAATTACATCTTGATGATCGATATCAAATACAGCAATATCTGCTGGGTCCCCTACCTTTAATAATCCAGCGTTATCAAGGTTAAAAATCGCTTGCGGCTTAACGGCCATCCAGTCAATCAATTGGGTAAGCGTAAAGATACCCGTTTTAACAAAGTGGGTATAGAGTAAGGCAAAAGCTGTTTCTGAGCCAACAATACCATTTGGTGATTTAAGAAATCCTTGCTGCTTCTCCGCATCGGTATGTGGCGCATGATCAGTAGCAATACAGTCAATTGTGCCATCCAATAGCCCAATTAAGCAAGCCTGTTGGTCAAGACGCTGCCGAAGAGGTGGATTCATCTTAAATTCAGCATCATCCTCTTTAATATCAGCATCGGCTAAAAGTAAATGATGGGGAGTCACTTCACATGTAACGTTAATTCCTTGTTGTTTGGCATGACGAATCAGGTCAATACTTTCTTTAGTTGAAACATGGCAAACATGATAATGGACCCCAGTTGCCTGAGCAATCACCAAATTCCGAGCAATTTGCGCTGTTTCACTAATCGCTGGCATTCCTGGTAGTGCTAGTTTTTTAGCAATAGTTGCCCCATCATTAATTACCCCATTTTGTGCAAGTTGATTATCTTGCGCATGATCACATAACGGAGCGTTAACTTTCGCTAGTTGTTGCATTGCTTGGTATACAACACCAGCATCTTGAATTCCCGCACCATCATCGCTAAAAAGACGGGCACCTGCAGCATACTGCTCAGCAACATTAACTGCTTGTTTTCCAGCCCGACCAACTGTAACTGGTGAATATTGGAGGATTTTTACCAGTCCAGCTTTCTCGTTCCGATCAACCTGTTCTTTAAATTTTTCTGGTGTGTCACATGTCGGATTAAGGTTGGCCATTGCAGCAATTGTCGTAAAACCACCATGTGCAGCGGCTTTACTTCCTGTAGCAATCGTTTCTTTATTGGTATAGCCTGGTTCGCGAAGATGGACATGAACATCAATTAGTCCTGGTGTAATCAATCCATTATCCAGGTCGACTTTTTCTGCATCACTTGGTGCCTGGATATGCTCGCCAATTGCCTTAATCTTGCCATCTACAATCAAAACTTCAGTCTTAACCAATTCATCATTATAAATTCGTCGGCCATTCGTTAGTAAAACTGCCTTACTCATCGTAATCACCTTTTTACATCAATCCTTGGTAACGAAGAATTCGACTAAGAATTGCCATCCGGGTATATACGCCGTTTGTCATTTGTTGGAAAATGCGGGAATTAGGCGCTTCTACAAGAGAGCTATCGATTTCAACACCCCGGTTAACCGGTGCCGGATGCATAATGATTGCCCCCTGCTTCATCTTTGCGGCTCGCTCTAAAGTTAAACCATAAGCTTGGTGATATTGATTAGCGTCAAAAGCTTGACCGTCAGCAGTCGTTAGCCGTTCATTTTGAACTCGTAGTAAATTAACTACATCCATTTGAGGAAGCAATTCGTCAAAGTCACCAAAAGTTCCATATTGTTCCAGCGTAGGATCATACCATTTTTCTGGGCCAGCAAAATAAACCTCTGCTCCTAGACGATTAAGCATCATTGCATTTGAGTGCGCTACTCGGGAGTGACTAAGATCACCAATAATTAGTACTTTTAACCCCTTAAAATCGCCAAATTCTTCATTAATTGTCATCATATCAAGTAAACATTGCGATGGATGTTGGCCGCTACCATCACCACCATTTACAATTCCGATCTTAAGGCCTGAATGATTAATCAATTGGTTGTAATATTCATTTTCAGGATGACGGATTACCGCAACATTTACACCGATTGATTCCATTGTCTTAACAGTGTCATAGAGGCTTTCCCCTTTTTTCACTGAACTCGTGCCCGCTTCGAATTCTAGTACATTCATCCCCAACTTCATTTGTGCCATTTGGAAACTAGTCTTTGTTCGGGTTGAGTTTTCAAAGAAGAGGTTAACCGCGTATGCCGGTGCAGTGAGAACCGCTTGCTTTCCAGCTTTATATGCTTGGGCTTCATGAATTAAATCAATTGCATCTGCTGCATCCATGTCGGCAACTGTTACTAAATTTGGTTGAATTCTTTCTGTACTAATCATCAATAGCGCTCCTTTTCCAGTCTAATTACAACAAAACAGTGATAACTTCCCATTTAAATTTCGAGAGGCATCACTGTTTGCTTTTAGGATATAAGTAGGCTAAAAACAACATACCGTTCTGCTCTCTCTGGAAACAATTAAATGGTCGGTTGTTTCAAAATACCTATTGATTTTACTGGCGTATTCTTGGTGCTACTGCTTAAAAGAAAAACCTTCTCAGCAATAGCTAAGAAGGTGTACTTAAACGCTCAATTAAATCCTTCCTAGCCTCACGGGACTAAGTTAAAGGTATTTTTGTTACTTATGATAATAAGCGTAGTTTGCGAAATTGTCAAACCTTTTTTCTATTTTTCAAAGGATTCTTTTAGAGCTTGCCATAACTCTTCTTGCTCTGCCGTGTATTCTACATTTTTACGACGAACAAATGCAAGGTTTTGAGTAACTTTGGGAACAATCGGCACTTTAACCACTTTACTATCTAAGTTTTCACTTATTGATTGTTCCATCAACAAGGTTATCCCCATCCCTAAAGCAACCATATTTACTAATGTTCTTCCTTTTTCTCCTTCAAAAACAGAATATAGTTCAAACCCAGCCGCAGCACAAACCTGTTGAACAAAGACTGCAAATGGATTTTGATGGTTTAGTGTTAAAAATTTTTCTGCTTTTAGATCAGTAAGCGTTAATTCCTTTTGTTTAGAAAGTGGGTTCCGCGCTGGGATATAAGCTACTAAGTCATCAGTTCCCACTGAAAGCACCTCAAAATCATCGGGAAGTTTGCCGGCATAACTAATAAATGCCAGCTCGCTTTCCCCTTGTTGTAGCTGTGCCATTGGATCAACATCTTCAACAAGATTCATTTTATGTTGCTGGGCTAATTTTTTAACAACCGGGGCTGCTTGATAATTGGCAAAGCCTGGGACGACAGTAACTTTGATCGCTTCTTCCGCTTCCTTTTTTCGATAATCCGTAACTATCGATAATAATTTAGCATGTTTTTGAGCAATCTCAGTGATCAACGGTAAAACTTTTGCCCCGATTTCAGTTAATTCAACTACGCCGCCTTTAGGTCTAATAAGCTTGATGTTAAGCTCTTCTTCAAGCGCCTTAATTGTGCGAACCAATTCATCAACCGTTATCCCTGATTTTTTTGCTGCATATTGATAATCCAAAGTATTAGCAAGATTAACAAATGCAATTGTTTACTTAAAATCCAACGTACTCACTTCCTAAAATAAAAGGGATTGGCTTCTTCGCAAGTTAGAAACCAATCCACTGTTTATAATTATAACAAAACTACTCTTATAACGCTAAGCTCAGAAGCCAAACAGCAACCAATCCAGCAATTACTGAAATCGACATTGATCGAGTAAAGTACGCAATCACAATCACGATCAATGCTGCAATAATCCGTTCTGGATAACCGAATAGAGTAAAATGATAAGAGCCAGTTAAGAAGATCCCTTTTACAACCAGGGTCGCAAATAAACTAACTGGGACATATTTCATCCATTCATTAAACCATTCTGGGATTTTTCGCGTTGAGAAGAATAATACTGGTAGATAACGGGGAATAAATGCCGCTAAAGCTGCCAAGATAATCACTATAATATGGTAAACGATTTTATTACTTAATAGTTGTTCCATGTCTAGCCCTCATCAGGATGTTGATCATCATGTTTTTTCTCTTCATGTTTCTCATCATGGTGTTCAACAACATCTTCAATCTTAGTTTCCAGTTTTTCAACTTCCTTAACTTCTTTTTGTTGAGCTTGTTTATCCTCGATCGTAGTCTTTGTGATCTTCGGCCTAAACATTTTTGTCAAGAACCAGTTCGAGTTTGGATGCTTACTATGGTGACGAACTGTATTTTCAATCAAGAATCCAACAAAGGAAGCAATTAAGGTTGCAATAATAATCCCAAGTGTACTTTTAGTCAATGCCTGGAAGTATGCACCAAGAACAGCTGCCAAGATGCCAATAACTAGGGTCAAGTGGTTTTGAACCTGCATTACGATCATATATAAGAATAAGGCCGTTAATGCAAAATCAACCACTTCAAGGTCAATCGAAATTGCACCACCGATCAAACCACCAACCATGTTTGAAGTCGACCATGCTGCAAGTGAATAATACTCCACTAACAACGCGTCATCGGGATCCCATTTCTTATCAGTTGCAAACTTCATATAGTTAACAGCATAATTTTCATCGTTCATTGATGCAGAAAAGATGAGGATGAAACGTGCTGATTTATCCTTAATATATTTAGATAAACTCGATCCTAACAATGCATATCGTAACTCTAAGAAGAAAAGTGAGATAAAGATAGTCCCTAATGGAGCGTTACTTGCTAATAACGATGCCAGAATAAATTGTGCCCCACCAGAGAACACTAATACCGACACCAATAAAATCATTATAAAGTTTAAACCTGCTGCGTGTAGTAAGATTCCACAGGCCAATCCAATCGGAATATAACTAAGACATAATGGCATTGAGACACCAAGCACCTCAAGCCAGCGTGTCCTTTCTGGATTTATTTGTGCTTTAGCCACAGAATTTCCTCCAATAATTTGTATCTTTTATAATATCAAGTGACACAATGCTCTTTTAGTCTACCACATATAAAATTAGTTGAATATAATTGAAAAAGAAAAAAGTCTAAAATCATTTGATTTTAGACTTTTTTCTCATTTTTGGTTGGTTTCTTTAACTTCTTGTTTTAAAGGTAATGTAACAATAAATGCTGTTTCGTCTTCATTTGAAGTAACCTTGACGCTCCCATGATGAAGATCAACAATGCTTTTGACAATCGCTAAACCTAATCCCGTTCCACCAGTAGCTCGTGAACGGGAAGCTTCTGCGCGGTAGAAACGCTCAAATAGGTGGTCAAGTGCTTTTTCAGGAATTGGTGTACCATCATTAGCAACTTTGACGACCACCATATCATTTTCTTGCCGGGCATCGATCCGAATGTAACTTGCACCATTGCCATATTTAAAGGCATTTGAAACTAAATTATTAAAAACTCGACCAAGCTTCTCCGGATCCGCCTCAATCATTAAAGGATTAGGAATAACTGAGGAAGTAATTTCGATTCCGCGGTGCTGGGCTTCTAATTCAAAACTTGCCGTTAACTGTTCAATCAACTGGTTAAGATCGATTTTCATAATATTTACTGGTGCCCCATGTTGCTGAACTTTTGTATATTCAAACAAATCATCCACCAAGGTCTTCATTTGCTTAGCTTTCTCATAAGCAGTATGGGTGTATTTTAGAATATCTTCCTCACTACGATACTGCTTATCTTCAATCAATCCCAAGTAGCCAATAATACTAGTCAATGGCGTCCGTAAATCATGGCTCACATTAGTAATCAGTTCATCTTTTGACTTTTCAATCTTCCGTTCATCATCCATTGAACGCACCGCACTATCAACTAATGCATTTACACTAGTAATAACATGCTGTTGATTCCCTTTTAGCCGAAACGGAATCCGATGATCCAAATGTCCCTGCGCAATATAGTGTAATTCCGCGATAATATGATCCATTTGATAAAGGTGGTACCGGCGACGCAATCGCCACCATACCACCCACACATCAATAATTACTAAAAAGGCAATTAAGATCCGCTGATAGCTCCATATTTGTGCTTGAAGAGGACCAATCTTCAATGATTGCTTAATCATAAAGATTCCATTGGTTACTCCCGGATTTGACTGAATGGCATCTTGAATAATTACGATAATCGCCATATTCAGCAATAACAATAAGATAACCGTTACTACCCCTTCTAAAATAAGCGAACTCTTTTCACGCCCTGTTAACTTCACAATTTTTCCTCCACATCCTTAAGGCTAGGCTTTAGTGGTCTTCCACCTTATAACCAACACCCCAAACAGTTTGAATAACCTTTTCACCGTTAGTTGCTTCTTCAATTTTATCCCGCAAATGACTCACGTGAACCATGACTGTTTTTGCTGATACGACACTTTCTTGTTGCCATACCCGCTCAAAAATGTCATCTGCTGAGAAAACACGATTAGGGTGACTGGCGAGTAAGTATAAGATACCAAATTCAAGGGCTGTTAATTGAATTACATCCCCTTTAATCGTCTTAACCTCGTGAGAATCTTTATTGATTAATAATGGGCCAACATTAAGAATATCTGGTTGATCATTTGTCACTTCTCCTTGGCTCCGACGAAGTAATGATTTAACTCGTGCCATTACTTCAAGCGGATTAAATGGCTTAGTAACATAATCGTCCGCACCAGTGATTAAACCTTGTATCTTATCCATATCTGCCGTCTTAGCTGAAAGCACTAAAATTGGAATATCAGAATCTTTCCGCACCCGCTTAATTACATCCATTCCATCGATTTCTGGCATCATTAAGTCAAGAATAATCAGACCGATATCAGGATTAGTATTTAGCTTTGTCAACGCTTCTTTTCCGTCGTAAGCAGAAATTGGCTCATATCCTTCATTTCGGATGTAAATTTCAAGTAATTGAACAATTTCTTTATCATCATCAACAACTAGAATTTTCATAAGAGGTACTCCTTTTTGCAGCATAATATCCTATTGAATATTATAACTAACTATGCGAAAAAAGCGATCATTCTAGGATAGCCTTAACAAAAAGTTTACCCTCCATTATTTCTCGGGAAATAAAAACTGCTGTGACTATATCTTCATGAATAAAGCCATAGCAGTTCCTTATTAAATTAATTATTTATAGTTAGGTGCACTACGAGTAATTTGGACATCATGAGGATGTGACTCAATAAGCCCTGCATTAGTAATTTGGACAAATTGGGCTTTTTCGATCAATGTTGGAATATCACCAGCACCAACATAACCCATTCCTGAACGAAGGCCACCATCAATTTGGAAAACAATATCAGAAACATCGCCCTTGTATTCTACCCGAGCTTCAATACCTTCCGGAACAAGCTTATTAGCTTCATTTACCCCACCTTGGAAGTAACGGTCGGAGGAACCATGTGCTTGAGCCATTGCACCAACAGAACCCATTCCACGATAAGCCTTGTACTTCTTGCCATTGTCTTCAAAAACTTCGCCAGGTGCTTCCGTAGTACCAGAAAGCATACTACCAAGCATTACTGCATTACCACCAGCAGCAAGAGCTTTTACAACGTCACCAGAGTACTTAATACCTCCATCGGCAATAATTGGCTTGTTATATTCACGAGCAACACTAGCAGCGTCATAAATAGCAGTAATTTGCGGAACACCAACTCCAGCGACCACCCGAGTAGTACAAATTGAACCAGGACCGATACCAACTTTTACAACATCAACACCAGCATCAAACAAAGCGCGAGTAGCTTCACCAGTAGCAACATTACCGGCAATTAAAGTTGCGTCTGGGAAGTGTTCGCGAATTTCTGCGATCTTACGAAGAACACCTGCTGAATGTCCATGAGCTGTATCAATAACGATAGCATCTGCGCCTGCCTTCAAAAGGGCTTCAGCACGTTCAAAAGTATCACTAGTAACCCCAACTGCTGCAGCAACTAATAAACGATTATTATCATCAACTGCAGCCTTAGTTGCTCCTGCAGGTACGACTACGCTCTTTACATTAGCTACTTCTCCTGCTTGGGCTTGGATTGACATGTTTTTGTGAACAACTCCTAAGCCACCTTGTAAGGCCATTGCAATCGCCATTGGTCCTTCAGTAACAGTATCCATTCCGGCACTAATCAACGGAATATGAAGCTTCAAATTATCAGCTAACTGTGTACTCAAGTCAACTTCATTTGGTAATACATGACTTTCAGCTGGAATAAGTAATACATCATCGAAGGTTAAGCCCTTCTTGGCAAATTTCGTGTCCCAATTTGACATCTGTAGTGCAACTCCTTTGATTTTTAATTAGGTATACTCTACTAGGATTTCGCACTGAGGTCAATCTAAATATTTAAATTAATTTAAAAAATTAACTAGGCTATTCGCACTCTCCTGATCAATAACCAATGTATTTGCATAACCAGCAGTTAAAACACCATGCACTGCCGGTACCTTAGCAACATTTGCTGCTACTAAAATACTGTGTTTTTTCTTTCGCAACTCTGGGAGCGCAATCCCAATTGTTCGTTGATTAATATCTTCATTTACTATCTGGCCCTTGCTATCAATGAAACGAGAGAAAACATCCCCTACCGCCTCATGTTGCAACGTTAATTGCTCCTGCTTGGTGAAATAACCTAATTTAAATAACAATGCTGAGTCACGTACTGTCCCCACTGTGAAAACAGCGATATTAGACTGCTCCCCTAATTTCAAAATATGTTTGATGTGGGTATCATTAGCAACTAATTCACGTGTCTTTGCATGATCAAAGATAACTGGTAACGGCAAATACTGTGGAACGGTATTAAAAGCATTGGCAAAGATATTAACCGTTTCAAACGCATAATTTCGCGTATTAGTATTTGCCATACTGCCTTTCATTTGAACAACAGTAATACCAGTAACGTCTTTAGGTTTCAAATGCAATCCTACTTGATAGACGGTTTTTCCCCAGCCTAAGCCAATAATGTCTTTATCTTCTACGACTTGTTCGATATATTTAGCACCCGCTGCGCCAACTTCTTCAAGTGGATCATCCGTGCCTGGAACAATAATAATTTTATGCAATGATGGATATTTAGCGAGTAAGTCTACTTCCAACTGGTGAAGCGGAGCAACCGGATTATGAATTTTAATGGTTACTAATCCTCGATCCCGACCAAATTGTAATAATCGTGACACTGTTGCCCGGGAAATATTTAGTTCAGTTGCAATATCGCTTTGGTTCCATCCATCACGATAATATAAGGTTGCTACTTTTAGCGCTAATTCAATCTTATTTTTATCATTCATCTAATTTCCCCCCTTTCCCCATATTAAAGAGGCTGAGAAAAAACTTTTGTTTTTTCAACAGCCTCGTTTTTTATACTAATATTGTTACGATATCGTGGAAATTAACCACAAGGCTCGAGGCTAAGTTCGAACGATAATCAACCCGTGCCGTGCTAATCACCGTTCTATCCTTAGCCCACCGCCTTGTCGAGAAGGTTAATTCCCACTCACTTTCATTATCTAAACCACATTTTATTATAAAATGCACTCTCTAGCTTATGCAAGAAGTTACTTTCCAGCAATTGCCGTTTCAAGCGAAATATTAATCATATCATTAAATGTTCGTTCACGTTCTTCAGCGGTTGCTTTTTCGTCACCAAAGATTAAGTCACTAACAGTCAAAACTGAAAGTGCCCGGAAATGAAGCTTAGCCGCTAACAAGTAAAGTCCGGCAGATTCCATTTCTGTTCCTAAAATTCCATAGTCACGAAGCTTTTCCATATCAAGCTCATCATTGTAGAAACGATCGGCAGCAAAGATATCCCCAACTTTTGTTTCAATACCTAATTTACCAGCTACATGATAGGCAGTATCTAACAACTTGAAATCAGCTAATGGTGCGTAATGGAATCCTGGTCCAAATGTATTTACCGTTACCGCTGAATCAGTTGAAGACCCTTGGGCAAGAAGAACATCGCGAACATGAACATCTGGAGCAATTCCGCCACAAGAACCAACCCGGATAATGGTTTTAACACCAAATTCGCGTACTAACTCATTAATATAAATTGACATCGAAGGAATTCCCATCCCAGATCCTTGTACTGAAATACGGTGACCCTTATATTCACCAGTATAACCAAAGGCATTCCGGACTGAATTTACTTGTTTAACATTTTCCAGGAAGTTTTCTGCAATATATTTTGCACGTAGCGGATCCCCTGGAAGTAATACAGTGTCTGCGTAATCACCCATTTTTGCATTAATATGTGTACTCATTGAAATATCCTCCTGTCTTTTTATTCAATAATTTCATGAATTAGCGTCGGTACTTTGCCATCATCGCTAATTTTAATACTTTCTTTTAATAACTGTTCTACGTCTGGAATTTCTTGGCGGTTACTATAGATAGTTAAAATTGGTTCGCCATCTTTAACATGGTCACCCAGTTTATGGTGCAATTCGATTCCTACACTATAGTCAAGGGTGTCATCTGCCTTTTGACGACCTCCACCTAATAACATGCTAGCAGTTCCAACTTCATCTGCTGAAAGTTTTGTCAATACGCCATCCCGATCAGCCTTGAAAGGAATCTTGTATTTAGCTTGCGGCATTAATTGGTAGTTATCAACAACAGCAGGATCTCCACCTTGTGCTTCTATCATTGCCGCAAACCTTTCCAGGGCTGATCCCTCCTGAATAGTTTGCTCTAACATCTTTCGTGCCTCAGTAGTATTTTGTACTTTTTCACCCATTACAACCATATAACTACCAAGCGCCAAGACTAATTCAGTAAGATCTTTTGGTCCCTTTCCTTTTAAGACATCAATTGATTCTTCAATTTCAAGGGCATTACCAATTTTATTCCCAAGCGGCTGATTCATATCTGAGATTACTGCCATACACTTTAATCCTGCTTGTTTACCAATCTCAACTAACGCTTTAGCTAGTAGTCTTGATTGATCAAGCGTCTTCATAAAGGCACCAGTACCAGTTTTAACATCAATTACAAGCGCATCTGTTCCAGAAGCAATCTTCTTACTCATAATTGAACTAGCAATTAAAGGAATCGAGTCAACAGTATCAGTAACGTCCCGCAATCCATAAATTTTCTTATCTGCTGGCGCAACCTCACCAGTCGCACCTACAATTGCTAATTTTTCTTTAGCAACTTGATTAATGAATTCATCTTCAGAAAGTTCTACTCGAAATCCCGGAATTGCTTCTAACTTGTCAAGCGTGCCTCCTGTATGACCAAGGCCACGACCTGAAATCATCGGAACCGGAATTCCTGTAGCGGCGACCATTGCTGCAAGTGGCAAACTCACTTTATCACCAACACCACCTGTTGAATGTTTATCAACCTTAATTCCAGGGATTCGGCTCAAGTCTAATCGTTCACCAGACTCCATCATCTTCATTGTTAGGCTCGTCTGTTCTTCTTTGGTCATATCCTGGAAATAGATTGCCATAAGGAGAGCACTGATTTGATAGTCAGGAATCGTTCCATTAACGACGCCATCAACAAAGAATTGTAATTGCTCATCGCTTAGGACTCCGCCATTTCTTTTGGTGTCAATGATATCAACCATTCGCATCGTGTTTCGCCCCTTTCCTTAATTAATCTTAATCGTTACTAATTTCCTTGTAGAAGCTGGTACCTTTTACTGGTTCAACGTTAAAGTTCTCTAAGATAGTTGCACCAAGGTCTGAGAATGTCTTCCTCAACCCAAGGGATTGATTTGGCTTGTTCATTGAAGGAGAGTAAACCAGCAATGGAACATTTTCACGAGTATGATCAGTTCCCTTAAAGCCAGGGTCATTACCGTGATCAGCAGTTACCATTAAAAGATCATCTGGCTTCATTTCATCAAGAACTTTGCCTAGACGCTTATCAAAGTCCATTAATGCTTGACCAAAGCCCTTTGGATTACGACGGTGACCGTACATTGCATCAAAATCAACCAAGTTTGTAAAGCAGAAACCGGTAAAGTCTTGCTTCATTACTTCATCAACATGATCCATTCCGTCCATGTTACTTTCGTTATGGTATCCTTTATCGATCCCTTCACCAGAGAAGATATCATTAATCTTACCAACACCAATTACATCGTACCCTGCTGCACGAAGACGATCCATATCAGTCTCACCAATTGGCTTCAAACTAAAGTCATGTCGATTAGCAGTCCGGGTAAAGTGATCTTTATCGGGACCAACATATGGACGGGCAATAATCCGACCAACAGTATATTCTGGACCATTAACAAGTGTCCGGGCATATTCACAAATCTTGTAGAGTTCCTCAACAGGAATAACATCTTCATGAGCAGCAATCTGCATTACTGAATCACCAGACGTGTAGAGAATTAATTCTCCGGTCTCCATTTGACGTTCACCATAGTCATGAATTACTTCTGTCCCTGAGTATGGCTTGTTAACAATAACCTTTCGTCCTGAGAATTTTTCAAGCTTATCAACAATTTCTTGTGGAAAACCATTAGGGAACGTTGACAATGGCTTCATTACTGGTAAACCCATCATTTCCCAGTGACCATCCATACTATCTTTTCCGGCAGAAATTTCTTCCATCTTACCGTAATCACCAATAGCTGGATCAGCAACTAGAACACCTTCAATCGGAGTATCACGTAAATTACTAATCCCTAATTTACCAAGGTTTGGTAACTTCAAGGCACCTTTGTAATACTCACCAACGTGGCCAAGCGTATCTGATCCAACATCATCAAACTTTGCGGCGTCATGAGCGGCACCTGTACCAACTGAGTCCATTACAATAACAAAAACACGTTTATATGACATTTTCTGACTCCTCCTATTTCTGTAAATTAAGATTAGTAATTAAACTTTATTCTTATTGTTTTGCGGCTTCTTCTAAGATTTGAACAGAAGCGGAAACACCTAAACGGTTAGCACCAGCTTCAATCATATCGTAAGCTTCTTGAAGGCTGTGAATTCCACCAGCTGCCTTAATCTTAAAGTCTGGTCCAACTGCTTCACGCATAATCTTAACGTCGTCTACCTTCGCTCCTGAAGTTGAAAAACCAGTTGAAGTCTTAACAAAGTCAGCATCACCTTTTACAGTAAGTTTACTTGCACGTGCTTTTTCTTCGTCAGTAAGAAGAGCATTCTCAATAATAACTTTAAGAAGTTTACCCTTTTCGTGAGTAGCATCAGCAACCGCTTTGATATCAGCAACAACCGCATCATCATTTCCTGCTTTTAATTCACCGATATTGATAACCATATCAATTTCATCGGCGCCATCTTCAATTGCCTGCTTAGTTTCAAAAACTTTGCTTTCTGTTGAAGTTGCACCGAGAGGGAAGCCGATAACTGTACAAGTGTTAATATCAGTACCTTCTAATCCTTCATGAACTCGCTTAACCCAGTAAGGATTGATACAAACTGAAGCTGTATTGTATTTACGAGCTTCTTCAACTGTCTTATCAATCATTTCGGGGGTAGCTTCTGGTTTAAGCATTGTGTGATCCATGTATTTTGCTAATTGCGCTTGCGTTAACTTCATAATAATATGATCTCCTCTCAACTTTGAATGCGTTTTCATAAGTTTACGTATATATCTTAACAATCCATTGAACATTTGTCCATATATTTTCAGAAATTTATTTCAAAAAAGAGCAAAATAAAAGGGCGAGAAAAAATTTTCATCTTTTTCTCACCCTTATTTATTTTAATAAGATAACCTGGCAAATAGTTCCGTTGCTAAAATTATTTGCTGGTTAACGTCGTGGCGCACGATTACCGTAAAGGGAACCTGTAACATGAAATTTGGACCTGAAGTACATATCCCCAATGAACGTAATAACCCCAATGCCAATGTAGACCCATGGATTAAGCCGCGGGTTGATTACATTTGGCAACATACTTACAAGCATGTAAATAATCAACCAAGCTGCTAATCCAGCAACTATCAAAAGGATTCGTTGCCATAATGGCTTCTTACTTACCCGCTTACCGTTCTTATCAATTTGCGGTTGAACTTGGGTAGCCACATAACCAAAAATCAATCCTCCAGTGATCGCCACGATTAAGATTGCAGTAATACCACTGCTTCCAGCATTCTTTGTTTGCATTGCAGTTGGTGATAACCAGAACATTAAGCCAAACATAAAAGTAAAGATACTCAAGAAAATCAACATATTATCAATTGCTAACAACTTAATTGATTGCTTACTTGCTTCAGCAGGAGTTGGCTTGGGTTTCTTCAATTCTTTAGCATATTCAGTTGGCGTACCAAATAATGCCCGCGCAGTTTGCCCCTTCTTTTGTCCTGCTAGCAATTTATCAATGGTTTCCTTTAGCATCGAGTCTTTCTTATCTGAAGGAACACCGAGACGATCCAACTGTTTATTTAATTGATACATAAAATCTTCATTTTTTCGTGTTAGATCATAGTTGCTAAAGGCATTCCCATTCGCTTGCCGCCGTTCTTTTTCTAATTGTTTTTGACGTTGACCAGCTTGTGCATTCCGTGGTTGTTCTTCACTCACTATAAAACTACTCCTCTCTTAGCTTCAGAAGTTTAAACGTTGAACCGGAATTCAACAATATCACCATCTTGCATTACATAATCTTTTCCTTCAAGACGGAGCTTCCCCGCTTCCTTTACTGCTGATTCAGAACCTAATTCATCAAGATCTTCAAAGCTCATTACTTCTGCTCGGATAAATCCTCGTTCGAAATCAGAGTGAATAATTCCTGCTGCTTGTGGAGCCTTTGTGCCCTTCTTATAAGTCCAGGCCCGCGTTTCAGGACCACCAGCAGTAAAGAATGTTTCAAGACCCAAGAGCTTGTAAGCTGCCCGAATCAACCGGTTCAACCCTGGTTCAGTAACGCCTTCCATTTCAAGGAAATCCGCTTTATCTGCTTCATCCATTTCGGCAATTTGTTCTTCAGCAGCTGCTGCAACGCCAATAACTTCTCCGTCATCTTTTACGTGTTCTTTAATTGCATCCATGTATTTGTTGCTATCTGGATCTGCCATATCTTCTTCAGCAATGTTAGCAACGTATAAGACTGGCTTACTTGTTAACAAGAAAAGCCCTTTGACAATCTTTTGTTCATCATCGCTAAAGTCAATTGAGCGAACACCCTTGCCATCTTCAAGAACTGGCTTAATCTTATTGAGTACTTCTAATTCCGCTAAAGCATCCTTATCACGACCCTTAGCAGCCCGCTGTACTTTTGCCAAGCGCTTATTAACAGCATCTAAGTCAGCCATTACTAATTCCAAGTTGATAGTATCGATATCTTCAATTGGATCCACTTTACCAGAAACACTAGTAATATCATTATCATCAAATGCCCGCACAACATGAACAATTGCATCAGTTTGCCGAATATTTTCCAAGAACTTGTTTCCTAGTCCTTCACCTTTACTAGCACCCTTAACAATTCCGGCAATATCAGTAAATTCAAAGGTAGTTGGGACGATCTTCTTCGCTGGAATTAATTCCTGGATCCGGTCAAGGCGACTATCTGGAACTTCAACCATCCCCACATTGGGATCGATTGTTGCGAATGGGTAGTTAGCCATTTCGGCACCAGCTTTAGTAATTGCGTTAAAAAGTGTTGACTTACCAACGTTTGGCAAGCCAACGATTCCTGCAGTTAATGACATAAATTGTTCACTTTCCTTTTCAATTAATCATTTATTATTTTAATCTACAATTAGTTATTTGTGATCATCAATCATTAAAAATATTAATCATCTTGATCCGCTTTTTCGATAACCTTTTTTAATCCCTTATCAAATTTTTGACGGGTCATCATGACAATATGACCACATCCTTGGCATTCAATTTTAATATCTGCACCCACTCGTGTAATCTTCCAGCGGTTAGTTCCACACGGGTGAGCCTTTTTCATCATTACAATGTCACCTTTATCATATGCTGTCATGAGTTATTCCTCCTTAATCTAAGGTTATATTTAATAATTCAAGAATTCGAGTAAAGTCTTCATTTGACGTATAAGGTATTTCGATCTTTCCTGCGCCTTTTTTCCGACTTTGCGCGACAGCAACTTTTGTACCAAATTTACTCTGCAACTGTGATTCAGCTTCTCGAATATAGATTGGTTTTCGTTGTGTCCGCCGTTCTTCTTTCTTTTTGGCCGTTCCATTAGTCTGCGTTACAATCTCTTCCAATTGTCGCACTGTAAGATTTTGTTCGACAGCTCGTTGGGCAAGCGGAACAAGTTTTGTCTTATCTTTTAAACCGAGAATTGTCCGTGCTTGACCCATCGATAGTTTGCCAGTATTAAGAAACTCTTTGATCATTTTTGGTAACCCTAGTAATCGCAAGTAATTGGCAATATAAGGCCGACTCTTTCCTAATCTGCTTGCCACCTGTGCCTGCGTTAATGATAATTTATCCATTAACATCTGATAGGCTTGCGCTTCTTCAAGTGGTGTAAGGTCTTCACGTTGAAGATTTTCGAGAACCGCGATTTCCATCATCTGGTCATCGCTCATCTTACGCACAATTGCTGGGATAGTTTTCTGTTTGGCGATCTTAGAAGCTCTAAACCGTCGCTCCCCAGCGATTAGCTCATAACGGTTAATTTTTGGATCCGTTTGCCGCAGAATAATTGGTTGAAATACCCCTGATTTTTCAATCGATGAAGCTAACTCTGCCAACGCCTCTTTATCAAACGTTCGCCGTGGTTGATAGGGATTAGGATGAATTAACGATAACTTGATATCTTGAACCGTTTCATCCGTAAGCTCAGTTACTTCATTTTCCGCAAAGAGGGCCTCAATACCTCGACCAAGCCCACCTTTTTTATTCTTTGCCATGGTTAGCCAACACTTCCTTTGCTAATTGTTGGTAGACGTGTGCCCCCGTTGAATTTTTATCATAATCAATAATTGCTAAGCCGTGACTTGGTGCCTCTGATAAACGGACATTACGAGGGATAATCGTATCATAAACCTGGTCACCAAAAAACTTTTTGACCTCAGAATTTACCTGTTGTCCAAGATTTGTGCGCCGGTCAAACATTGTCAAAAGAACCCCTTCAATCTTAAGTTGCGGATTGAAGTGTTTACGAACAAGCTTGATGGTATTTAAAAGCTGACTTAAACCTTCCAATGCATAGTATTCACTTTGGACAGGAATCAGAATTGAGTCACAAGCAGTAAATGCATTAATCGTCAGGAGCCCCAGGGATGGTGGACAATCGATTAAAATAAAATCATATTTTTGACGAATTTCCCCAAAAGAATCCTTAAGCCGTGTTTCTCGGGCCATTAAATTAGTTAATTCTACTTCAGCCCCAGATAAGGCAATCGTCGTTGGAGCAATGTCAACTCCCTCGTGACTTGTCTTTTGAATAACATCCTCTAATGGCACTTCATTAATTAAAACATCATAAATACTTTGCTTAATATTCTGTTTTTCAACGCCCAAACCACTCGTTGCATTTCCTTGAGGATCAAGATCAATTAATAAGACGCGCTGGCCAGTCTCAGCTAAGCATGCACCCAAATTAACACTCGTTGTTGTTTTGCCAACACCGCCTTTTTGATTTGCAAGGGCAATTACAGAACCCATTTTTTGGCCTCCCTACTGTTTCTTCGGAATCTCAATTGTTAATTGATAAGTATCGCCGTTTTCCTTCTCATGCATTTTAATTTCAAAGCCTTCATTTGTCGCCAGCTTAATTGACTTTTTAATCGTATTTAAAGCTAAACGCGCATCATTAGCCTGCTGAGTTTTTTTGCTTCGGGCCTTCTTAGCTGTCTTTCGTTTAGGAGAGCGCCTCTTTTCTGCAGGCTTTTCTACTGGTAACTCTTCAACGTCTGCTGTTTCTTCAGCATGATCCTCAATAGAAGCTAATTCTTTGCGCTTAGCGGCTGCTTTTAATTCTGCAATTTCTGAAGGTAACGGACGCCCTAATAAGCGAGCAACTTCATCTTCTGTCTGCCGAACTGTTAACCGTTCATTAACAATCCGCATTAACATATCACGTTGTTGTTTTTCATCTAAATCTAATAATGCTCGACCATGACGTTCCGTAATCCGGTGATCTAAAATAGCTGTTTGGACTGGGGTGATCAGACGCAGCAACCGTAATTTGTTAGCAACAAAGGACTGACTCTTCCCCATTCCCTTTGCTAATTGCGATTGGGTAAGATGGTTCAGATCCATTAATTGTCGGTAGGCCTGCGCTTCTTCGACTGGACTCAATTGCGACCGTTGCAGATTTTCAATGAGGGCAAGTGAAGCCGTCTCTTGATCACTCATCTTTTCAATTATTGCTGGCGCTTTTTCCCACTTCAAGAGCTTCATCGCCCGGTATCGACGTTCCCCAGCAATAATCTCATATTTTGCTGGTTCGTATTCACGTAAAACAATTGGTTGTAACAACCCATGTTCGTCAATTGTTTGTGCTAATTCACGGATACCGTCTTGATCAAATACTTTCCGTGGCTGGTAACGATTAGGAATAATTTGATCAATTTTTACTTCTACGACCTTATTTTTTGTATTATCGGAATTATTTTTTCCAATGCCAAATAATGAAAAAGCCATACTTTCAACTCCTTATCTTATTGAATTGGTTTTTTGCTTGGTAATCCTGGACGACGTGGGTATTTATTAGGGGTCGCCTTTATCTTATCAATCACAATAATATTACGTTCTTCATCAGTTTCCAGTAAAGTCAATGTCACCGTTTTTTGAACTTTTCCACCAAGCTGTTTAATTGCTGCCCCACCTTGTTGAAGTTCTTCCGGAGCTGCACTTGCCTTATAAGCAATGAATTCCCCGCTAATTTTAGCGGCAGGCAAGCATAATTCGCTTAAAACTGATAGGCGGGCAACTGCACGGGCAGTAACAATATCGAATTTCTCCCGATATGGACTGTTCTTGGCACTAAAAGTCTCTGCTCGATCATGAATCAAAGTAACATCGGTTAAACCGAGTTTGGCAACTAAGGCTTCAAGAAAAGCAATCCGCTTATTTAACGAATCAACAATTGTTACCTTTAATTGCGGAAAAGCGATCTTCAACGGTAAGGAAGGAAAGCCGGCACCAGCACCGATATCACATAATGTCAGTTCTTCACTCTCTAAGCGTGGTTCAGCAAACGCTCCTGTAATTGAGTCATAAAAATGCTTTAAATACACTTCATCCTTTTCAGTAATTCGTGTCAAATTTACATGTTCATTAGTTTCAACTAATAATTGATAATAGTCAGCAAATTGTTGCATTTGTTCTGCTGATAAGGTGATACCATGATCAGCTAATGCTTGTTGAAATTGTTCAGGATTCATTTATTAGGTCTCCTTTCGTGAAACATTTTTTGTTTCACGTCTTCTACTACTGTACCGTAATTTTGCCATTGTTGCAACCGGATTACGTGAAAATTGGAGCGCAAAATAAGGGAGTAAGATAGCAGTCACGAGTGACTTTTATCTTGCTCCCTTTTCTAAGTTTTCAATACTTATAATCTTAATGCTTCAGAAAATCTGGATCCATGAAAGCTGGATTGGGATAATTGTAAAATCCTTGTCCCGATTCTTTTCCTTCGTGCCCTTCTTGAATCATCTGTTCCATCTTATCGGCAATTTCCTTATGACTTTCATCCTTAGTCTGGGCATAGGCATTCCGTTCAATTTGCGCTGCCGTCCGTAAACCAACCATGTCTAAAATACCAAATGGTCCCATTGGTGCACCTGTCGAAATCATCCAATCCTTATCAATCATCGTTGGATCAGCAACTCCTTTAGCCCATAAGCTAAGACCAGATGCAAGTAACGGAATCAAAAGGGAATTCAGAATATACCCGTGTTGTTCTTTATTAAGAATAACAGGAACCATCTTTATTTCCCGAGCAAACTTTGTAGCTTCTTCAATCACCTCTGGACTTGTTTGGGAGGTGCCCATAATTTCGACCACATTAAATTTCCAAATTTGGTTAGCAAAGTGCATATTAAGAAATTTTTCTGGCCGATCAGTATAAGGAGCTAGTTGGCTAGGGATAAATGTAGAGGAGTTGCTAGCAAAGATTGTTTTTTCAGGGGCTAATCCTGAAACCTCTTCGTAAAACTGTTCCTTTAACTCTAACGATTCTGGTAAAGCTTCAATCATTAAATCAGCATCTTTAACTGCAATCGCAATATCATCGGTAATAACTTTAATATTATCAAGGCCCTGTTGAAATTCCTTATCAGTCAAATGCAAGTCACGTTCATAATCACTTTTCAACGCCTTAATCCGTCGTTCAGCGGTATCAATATGGTGGTTATATACACTAACATTAAAGCCAGATAAAGCCGTTTGATATGCAATCTGACTACCTAATACACCAGCGCCAGCAATCATAATATTCTTCATTTTGCATTTCCTCCTTACTTTAACTACTGTTATTATACTGTAAAGCGTTTACACAAGAAAGTAATAAAAAGAGCCGAAAGCAAGCTCTCAGCTCCCAGTATCTTATTTCATTTTGCTTACTTCTTCTAAGAACCACTTATTGAAGTATTCAGCATCAATGTCTAAGCAAACTTTTGCGTTGGTCTTACCATCATGATAAGCAGCACGAATGTCACCAACAGTAGCACCGATGGCCGGACCATCCGTTTGAATATCAACCCACATATCCTTTGTAGTAAATGCTTCTGGATGAAGAAGGTAGAAGATAGTATTAACATCGTGCATTGGACGACCTTGATCATTACCATCATTATAGTGCGTAATTAATCCATGCAACATTTCACCAGTCTTATTAAGGCTACCGAGTTTTTCAATTGTATCAGCAGTCAAGAGCGCCTTTAAGGTAACATCCAATCCAACAGTTACAATTGGAACACCTGCATTGTACATAATTTTAGCAGCGTCTGGGTCGGTGAAGACGTTAAATTCGGCAGCACTGGTCATGTTACCACCGGAGAACGAACCACCCATCGCAACGATTTGCTTAATATGACTCTTTACTTCTGGGTATTCGCTAAAGAGTAATGCAATGTTAGTGTATGAACCAGTTGGCACCAGGATGACTTCATCTTCAGCCATGATTGCGTCATGAAGCGCTTCAACAGCAGTCTTATCAAGTGGCTTACCATAGTCGTCACCGAAATCATAACCAGGCATTCCCGATTCACCATGAATTCGAGCAGCATCTTCAAAAGGCTTAATCAATGGTTGCTTGGCACCCGCGGCAACTGGAATATCCTTACCAAAGAAGTGAATAATCTTCAAGGCGTTGGCAGTCGTCTTATCAGCAGTAACGTTACCGGCAACTGTAGTAACTAATTTCAAGTCTAATGATGGGTCATTAATAGCCATTGTTAAAGCAGCTGCGTCATCAATACCTGGATCAGTATCCATAATAATCTTTGTAGTCATAATTTTATCTCCTTTTTATCGTGCAAGCGTTTTCGAATTTGATGTTGAAAAAAGCAGCCTTCCCAGCTGCTTTTTCATTTCTACCAAACAAAGAGACCAACAAATGCAGCTGATAATAATGAAACCAAAATACCAGAAAGCATTAAGTAACCAATGTTTGAAGCGATGTAATCGTTGTTTTCTTTGTCAACTAATCCCTTGAAGGCACCAATAATCATACCTAAAGTACCGAAGTTGGCAAATGAAGTTACGAAGACAGTCAAGACAGCCCGCAAGTGAGGTGCGTAACTGTTGATTTCACCAGTAACTTTACCCATAACAACGAATTCGTTAGTAATCAATTTCATACCCATATCTTGGGAAAGCATCCATGCTTGGTGAACAGGTAAACCAAGTAACCATGAGAATGGGAACATGATAACACCTAAGATACTTTCAAGTGAAAGGTCCTTCCAGAACAATGCTAAGATAGCATCGATCAAGGCTGCCAAAGCAACAAAGGCAACAACGTTAGCAATGATGATAAGGATTAACTTACCAGCACCTAAAATTGAGTCTCCCAAGAAACTGAAGAATGGTTCACGCTTATCAGAGTCAACTTCAGCACCAACCTTTTCGATGGTGTCATCTTCAGCTGGAACCTTAACAGGGTTTAACATACTTACAGCAATCAATGAGTTAATAATGTTAATTGGAACAGCAGTCAGAATATATTGTCCTGGCATCATTTCAATATATGCACCAAGAATTGAAGCAGTAACACAAGACATTGACATCATGGCAATCGTCAAATTACGTTCCTTGTTCATGGCACGTAATTGCATACCAGAAATAGCCAAAACTTCGGTGTTACCTAAGAACATCATTTCTACAGCAAAGAATGATTCAAACTTAGGTTCACCAGTAATGAATGAAAGTCCACGTCCGATCCACTTAATAATCCATGGTAATACACCAATATAGTTTAAGATATCGAACAATGGAACAATCATAAGGATTGGCATCAATGCAGAACAAATGAAGTTAAGGTTCTTTGGTGTGTACCAATCACCTAATGCAAACACAGTTCCTTTTGCAGAGACGTTAACAATCCAAGCAAAACCATCAGCGGCCGCTTTAACCCCAGCACGACCAGCTGCTGAACTTACTAGGAACCATGCTAAAAGTAAGTTCAATACTACCATGATTCCTACAGTCTTCCAGTTGATTTCCTTTCGATTCTTGGAGAAAAGCCATCCAATTCCAAGAAAGACAATCAACCCAATAATGTTGATAATAAGATACATAGACATGGCTGTGTACCCTCCTTAAATAGAATATTCGTTAACAGCCGTTCCAAATTAAGATAATATAATTGCAGTTGTGGCGAGTTAACTACTTAAGAATATCTTTAAATTTGCTTCCTGTAAAGCGCTGTTTTGTAGACAATTTGTGAATTTTTATCATTTTTTAAATTATAATTTTACAATTCATTTATTTTATTAACTTTTCAGCTTTTTAAAATTTCACAAAGTTTTTCAGAACTTATGAAAGCGTTATCATATGTTAGTAAAAAGAAACGGAAAGTTACACGTGGCAAATCGTCTTTGCTATGTGTCTTTCCGTCGCCTCTGCCAAGTTTTTCTATTATACTCAATTAAAATCAATTGAGCAAATGTTCAAATATTTAGAGAAGTAATTTACAGTTTCACTAACTTTAGTATTTCCCGGGAAATAACATAAAATATTTAGGGGTTAAACTGGCAGAAGCCCGGGACGTTTATCAAAATAACATTCCGGGCTTCTCAACCATGAAGAAGTGGGAAGAAAGGCCGAGTATTATTATTTTTAATTTTTGGTAACTTATCTATCTGCTTAATACGAGGAACTTAAGCTTATCATTATAGGTTCGTTGTAGATATGGCCACTAATTACTTTTTACGGAAACTAAAGCGTTTCATGTGGAGTGGGGTGTTGGTATTTTCATGCAAAAAGTCTAATTAACGTACTTCAAAGTAGTTTTATTATGAGAAGATGTTTGTTAAATTCGGCCTTCTATCTTTCCACACTTTCAGTATAATCCCTCCCCAACAAAAAGACAATTAAACCGCGTCACACCGGAATTTAGATCTCCTCCAACTATTAAACAAAACCTTCTTTTCTATTACTTTTTAGCTCTCTCTTAAACTATTCATTATCAAATGCAAAAGAAAAGAGACTCAAAATTTCCGAGTCTCTGCCAAGTTTTTAATTTTTCTTCTTCAAAAATCCATAACCATAAGCAAGCAATGCAAAAATTACGATTGAAAGGATTAATGGAATTCGTGTTGAATCAATAAAGAGTAAAATCACTAGAACTGCCAAGAAGAAAATAATTGTTAACCAACTAGTAATCGGATATCCTGGCATTCTGAAGTTTGCAACTCCCTTAGGATTTTGTTGTCGGAACTTAATATGTGCAATCAAAATAATGATCCACGTAAAAATAAAGGTAATTGTTGAAATTCCAGCAATCACATCGAATATTCCCGCTGGCATAATATAATTCAAGATAACTGTGATAAAAAGAATCAATGAAGAGAAAGTTAATGCATGATTAGGAACTGCCTTCGCGCTTAATTCACCAAAACGTTTTGGTGCGTTCCCGCTTCGAGCTAATGAGTAGAGGGAACGACTAGTACTAAAGATCGCACTGTTAGTTGCAGACATTGCAGCTGTCAAAACCACAAAGTTTAAAATCGCAGCTGCTCCTGGAACACCGATTGCTGCAAACACTTGAACAAACGGACTAGAAGTAGTCTTAATATGGAACCATGGGTAAATTGACATCATCGCAATCATTGATCCGATATAGAATAAACCAATCCGGACTGGTAAGGTATTAATCGCCTTCGGAATATCTTTATCTGGATTCTTAGTTTCTCCAGCTGTCAAACCGACCATTTCAATTCCCACAAAGGCAAAAACTACCATTTGGAAAGACATTAAGAAGCCCATCGGACCAGTAGCGAAAAAGCCCCCCTGGTTAACTAGGTTTGAAAGAGTTACCGGCCGTCCTTCAACATGACCATGCATCACAAGTAAGACCGCGCCAACTGCTATTAAGGCTAAAATTGCAATCACCTTAATCATAGAGAACCAACTTTCTAGTTCACCAAACAGCCCAACGTTTACCATGTTTACTAACATCAATAAAATAACAATAATTAATGGACCAACCCATTGTGGTAAATTAGGGAACCAATATTTCAAGTAAATACCAGTAGCAGTAAGATCTGCCATTGCTAATGTTAGCCAACATGCCCAGTACATCCATCCAGCAACAAATTCCATTCGGTCACCAAGATATTCCTTAACCGAATCAATAAATGAATGTTTTGAAGTATCAGCTAAAATAAGTTCCCCTAACGCCCGCATCATAAAGAAGCAAAAGATACCGACGATCAGGTATGAAAGAATGATTGATGGACCTGCTTGGTGAATGGCTGTTCCTGATCCAAGAAAAAGACCGGTCCCAATAGCTCCACCAATAGCAATCATCGTCACATGACGACTTTTAAGCGATCGTTCTAACTTCTGTTGTTGTTTTTCGTCCATAATATGCCTCCTTAAAAATTTAGTTAATAACAAAAACGTTTTCTTAAACAAATAAAAACGTCCCTGGTAATCATCTACCAGGGACGTTTTTTAACGCGGTTCCACCCATCTTTATAGCTCACATTTGCGAACTACCTCTCGGTTGATAAGGAAACTACTCCATTTCAAACGCTCATGCCATTTAATTGGATCCAACTTTCAGCAAATGCTAGATTCTCTGTCAACCAATTATTAGAAGTTACTCATTATTATAATGATTATTCTAGCTTTGTCAAATTTAAATTACTAAAAGTCAGTCGATAATTAAATATTTAGCACTTTATCCAAGAAATTCTTCGTATCTGGATGTTGTGGATTATCAAAAATCTCTTCTGGGGTGCCTTGTTCCCGAATATCACCATTATGGAAGAAGATCACCCGATCAGCAACTTGCTTAGCAAATCCCATTTCGTGAGTTACCACGATCATGGTCATTCCCTCTTGCGCTAACCGTTTCATTACTTCCAAAACATCCCCTACCATTTCAGGGTCAAGGGCACTCGTTGGTTCATCAAAGAGCATTACATCCGGTTTCATTGCAAGGGCACGGGCGATGGCTACCCGTTGCTTTTGACCTCCAGACAGCTTGGTTGGATCTGCCCCCGCTTTATCAGCTAGCCCAACTAAGTCAAGATAGTGCATCGCGTCCTTTTCTGCCTCTTCCTTGGTCATCTTGCCAAGTTGAACAGGTGCCAAAGTGATATTCTCCAAAACATTCATATTTGGAAAGAGATTAAAGTGCTGAAAAACCATCCCGATATTTTCCCGAACCTTATTAATATTTACTTGCGGATCAGCAATATCGTAGCCATCAATATAAATATGGCCGCTATTTGGTTCTTCAAGCTTATTAATGCAACGAAGAAAGGTACTTTTACCCGATCCTGATGGTCCAATCATGCAAACCACCTCATTGGGTTTTACGTCCAAGCTAATACCCTTCAGCACTTCATTACTTCCATAACTTTTGTGCAGATCTTTTACTTGTACTTTATAGTTTTTATCCATATTAGCCCATCCTCTTTTGTACGTAGTTTGATAACCAAGTCAACAGGGTAATGATAATGATATACATCGTCCCAATAATTAACCACATCTTAAATCCTTCCATGTTCTGGGAAATGATAACAGTCCCCGTTTGTGTAAGTTCCATTACACCGATTGCGGAAAGAATTGAAGTATCTTTCAAGGTAATAATAAACTGGTTAACTAACGAAGGAATCATTAACTTAAATCCTTGGGGAGCAATAACCTTAATCAAGGCTTTGCTATATGGCAACCCTAAGCTCCGCGCTGCTTCCCACTGTCCAATATTAACAGATTCAAATCCACCTTTAACAATGGCTCCAATATAGGCCCCTTCGTTAAAAGTCAAGGTTAAGATTCCTGCCAAGAATAATGGAACTTTATGGCCAATAACATTTGGAATCCCCATGTAAATAAAGAAGGCTAAAACAATCATTGGAATACCACGGAAGATATAAATCAGGGTACTAGAAACAGCATTGGCAAATTTGTTTTGTGCAATACCTAATACACCTAGAATTACTCCAAAAATCATCGCAAAAATAATGCCGACAACGGTTAATTCAATTGTCATCCATAATCCACGAAGCAAGGCAGGATAATTGGCGCGGATTAATCCCAGGATTGTCCGATCAGTCGCACTGTCCTTCGTTGTTTTGTCACTCTTAGTATATTTATCAATGATTTGATCCATTTGACCAGTATCTTTTAGCCATTTGATCCCATCATTCATCTTTTTCTGTAATTCTAAGTTCTTGCCCTTTTGATATCCAACGGCAACTGGTTGCGCATCAATTGGCTTCTTTGTCACAATCTTAAGTGGGATACCTTCTTTAATTCCGTATTCAAGAACAGGGCCATCATCAAAAGTAGCTGCTGTATTCCCAGTCTTCACATCATTCCACATCGTATTTGAGGAATCAAAGTAGCGAATTTTGTAACCATATTTCTTTTGGTTGTTCTTCAAAAATAATGCCGCACTCGTTCCTGACTTAGCCGAAACTGTTTTGCCTTTTAATTGGCTCATCGACTTAATATTGCTATCTTTTGCAACAGCCATAACAACCCCACTAGTATAGTAAGGTGTTGAAAAATCATACTTTTCTTTCCGTTCATCAGTAACGCTCATTCCGGCAATTACTGCATCAACTTGTCCTGCTTCAAGAGCTTGTAAGTCACCATTAAAGCTCATTGACTTCAGTTCATACTTAAAATGCTCATGCTTAGCAATTTTCTTAAGCATTTCAATTTCAATCCCAGGATTCTTTCCTGAGTACCCACCTTTACTATCTTGAATTTCAAAGGGTTCAAAGGTGTTATTAGTTGCAAACGTATAAGTCGGTTCGGCAGCAGATACCTGCTGAGGCTCAACCATTTGCCACCCCACTACAATTCCAAGAACTGCAACAATGGTGATGATCATATTTTTTATCTTGCTGCTATGCATCTGCACCGACTCCTTTTTAATCAAATTTTAACGTTGATACTACTTTATCATCGCTAGAAAACAAAATAAATATTCTTCATCAAAGTTTGTGTTTATCCAAGATGTTAGCGTTTTAAACAATAATTTTTAAAGAGAGTAACCAGCGATAAGTTAATTTTATTAAGTATAATTTATTTATTTTTTTACTTTTTCTTAGATTTTTTTAATCAAAAAAAGAAGCTCAGATTTAGCAATCCGAACTTCTTTTTAAAAACTGTCTTCTATATATCTTATTTATTAACTTTATTACGGAAAGGAACCGCATTTTCCTTAGTAATCTTAGTAACACCATGCATGTATGGTACCAATACTTCTGGAATTGTTACGGAACCATCAGCGTTTTGATAGTTTTCCAAGATAGCTGCAACTGTCCGACCAACGGCTAAACCAGAACCGTTAAGTGTGTGAACATATTGTAACTTACCATTTTCATCCCGGTATTGTGTGTGCATCCGCCGTGCCTGGAAGTCCAAGCAGTTTGAACAACTTGAAACTTCACGATACTTATTTTGTGCTGGCATCCACAATTCAAGATCATGGGTTTCAGATGCAGTAAAGCTCATGTCACCAGTAGTTAAAGTAATAACATGGTATGGCAAGTTCAACTTCTTCAAGATATTTTCAGCGTTAGCCGTCATCTTTTCAAGTTCATCCCATGAGTTCTCTGGCTTAGTGTATTTAACCATTTCTACCTTATTGAATTGGTGCATCCGGATCAATCCTCGGGTATCACGACCCGCTGCTCCCGCTTCAGAACGGAATGATGGTGTTAAAGCAGTAACGTAAACTGGTAATTCTTCAGTTGGGATAACTTCGCCACGGTAGTAATTAGTCAATGGAACTTCAGCAGTTGGAATCAAAGTCATATCCTCACCGTTAACTTGGTAAACTCCTTCTTTGAACTTAGGGAATTGACCAGTACCGTACATTGAATCAGCATTGACGATATATGGTGGTAAGACTTCGGTATATCCTTCCTTCATGTGTTCATCAAGCATGAAGTTGTAAACTGCTCGTTCAAGCTGAGCACCAAGCCCTAAGTAGTAGACAAAACGCGCACCAGAAACCTTACCAGCGCGATCAAAGTCTAAAATACCAAGATTTTCACCAATATCCCAGTGATGCTTAGGCTCAAAATCAAAGTCGCGAACCTTACCCACTTTCCGTAATTCAACGGCACCGTCTTCCGTTAAACTAACTGGAACACCATCGTGAGGAACATTCGGAAGATGAGCCATCTTATCATGGAGTTCAGCATCATTTGCTTCAAGTTCAGCGTCTAATTCCTTGATCTTATCACCAAGTTCACGAGTTTCCTTAATGGCAGCATCGGCAGATTCACCATTACGCTTAGCTTCTCCAATCTTCTTTGATGCTTCATTACGTTGCGCCTTCATTGTTTCAGTTTGTTGGAGCAATTCCCGTCGCTTCTTATCTAACGCAATAACTTCATCAATTTCTTCTGGTTTTACACCACGCGTAGCTAACTTTTCCTTATAAAAATCAGGTTCTTGACGAATCTTTTTAATATCTAACATCGTATTTCCTCCTAATTATATAAAAAAGAGCCATTCCATCCTTTATATTTTGGGACGAAATGGCTCTAGTTCCGCGGTACCACCCAAGTTTGACTATCTTTAGTCACCCTTCGAAGTAGATAACGGCTACTATCCGTGCAGAATTACCTGCCCACATATTTTTGCACCGGAGTTTCGGTCGACAGCTCTCACCATCCGCTGCTTCTCTGAACAACCTACTTGAAATGCATTCGTGTTTTCTATTTTGCAATTATCTTATTACACTTTTCCTAATTTATCAATTGAATTTTTGTTTAAAACAAAAAAGGATTTTCACTTCTGAAAATCCTTTTTTGGTTAGTTTACGCACAACTAACTTTGGTGATAAATCCACCATTCAACATTTAAAACCTACCACCAAGTGGCTTACTACAGTAGGCTAGCACATTTACCATACTGTTGTAATTTCTGTGCCGACTTTTGAGGTATCACTAGTACTAGGTGTACTGTTGAATCGTTGTTTAGCACAATTGTCATGAACAGTAAAAAACTTTTAGTAGCAAATACACTTATATGATAAAACTAAACTGTTATCTGCTTATTGCTGTTGGCGTAGACAATAAGGCTTTTAAGTTATCTGGGGGAGATATTGCTACTCATGCTTAAAGTTAAGTATTCGGGGGGTTCTTATAAGCATTATCATTCTACCGTTTGACAAATTTATCTAAACAGCGTTCAACCATTTATGATACCTACTATATAAGGCTATAAACCTTATATCTATTAGGGAGTAGTAGTCGCAACAAACAATGCACAAAAATTGTTGCTTAACACTTAATAACTTGGCTTTACCACTATCCAGTCAAGCGACAGCTACTATTATAATTAGCCTAAATAGGCATCGGGGGTCGCCTCTTTAAGGTTATCATAATAGCCTATATCCGCCAGTTTTAAGGGAAATTATCCCAAGCCACCTGGCACTACTTACCACTATCTTTTGGAGTAAGTTAAGTCATTCAATAAACCATTTTATAAATAAAAGGTAAAGTACTCCTTGAGATAAATAGCAACCATAAAGATCACTACCAGGTGGCATTTCATCTGTAGCTGTCGATCAGATGAATGGTGATACCTGCTGGCAAGTTACAACCAATCTTTTATTAAACAAATGGCTAAACTAGCAATTTAAAAACTTCATTTTATTAAAAAGCTGATAATTAAATGATGATTAATCGCCATCTTTTAATATTAACATTTTAGTAATAACTTTCAATTGTCATTCTACACTCTTAACAGTTTTTTTCAACTGATTTATCATCAGAAAATTTAACATTCAATGCTATTATATCAACCGTTGAGGAAGATTAAAGCAGCATACCCTCTTTTTTATTCACTTTTTATAAATGAAATAATGATCATATGTACCAATCTCCTCTGCCTTTCTTTATCGTTTGATCATTACCAATCTGTCAAATCGAGTAGGAGATAATTGACTAGTTCAATTATCGACCTCTCACACCACCGTACGTACGGTTCCGTATACGGCGGTTCGACAACTTAATCACATTGAATTGACTGGAGCATCTTGGACATATTCATTAGTCCGAGTTGTTCCAGTTTTTCATTTTTAAGAGAGTAAGTTAGTGTCTTACTATGCGCGGTTTGCCAGTATCCCTTGCGGGTACTAGCGAATTTATACGCGTCGTGGTATGACATGCCTAACTTCTTTAAGTTAGTGACTTTTGTTTTAAATTTCTTCCACTGTTTCCAGATGTATTGTCGGATGCGTGTCCTTAACCATTAGTCTAATCGTTGAATAAACGCTGTTATTTTACCAATTGAATAGTATTGGAGCCATCCACACATTTTTCGCTGAATTTCCCCAAATATTCTAGTAATTGAGACTCCTCGATTACGTTTGGTTAATTGCTTTAACGCGTGTTTAACTCGCCTTTGTGATTCTTTAGCTGGTCGCGCGTAAGCGCCATTCTGGTTTACACCTAATGAGAAGCCTAAGGGGCTACCAACTTTACTTTTATCTGGATTTACTTTGACCTTTAATCGTCTTTCTAGGAATTGCGTAATGCTTTGCATCACTCGTTCCCCTGCTCGTTGGCTTTTACAGTCGTCCGCATAGCGTACAAATTGGTGACCACGTCTGGTCAATTCCTTATCCAACTCATTTAGATAAATATTTGCCAATAGTGGAGAGAGCGGTCCACCTTGCGGTGCTCCTTTTTCACTTCACGCAAAAAGCCCATGATCTAGAACTCCGCTCGGAAGAAACTTACGAATTAGTCTCAATATCCATTGGTCACTAATGTATTGTTGGAGGTATTTCATCAGTAAATCGTGGTTTACGTTGTCAAAGTAGGCTTTTAAGTCTAGGTCAACAACACGTTTGTAACCATGATTATAAAGATCAACTACCTTCGCTATTGCGTCTTGGGCGCCACGATGTGGGCGAAATCCAAAGCTACTATCCGAGAAAATCTGCTCAAAGATGGGCGTTAATACTTGGGCTACCGCTTGCTTCTGTGGAAATTTATCTTATTCCTCTTGTAGGAAGCGTGTAAGTCAGGCCTCCCCGGGTAAGAACATTAACTTTCGTACCATGTCACCGTTAGCTTTACTGAGAGTAACTTCGAGTAGTATTGGACTTCAGCTTGTTGTGCAACCTTATCCAGTTACTTTCAGCCTTATAGCTACTCCTTATTCATCGGTGCAGTACTTTGCCTTAGACTTCCTTCAGATTCTACTTCACAATGAACACCCTTGTCATCAGCTCATGGTTCCGACTACTACGGCCCATAGCGGACTTTCACCGCCTAGCTAATATCCATGCCAGGCGCACACAAATCATAATCACCCGTCAAACGGGTGGTTTGCACATCGGCTATAAGTCGATAATAAAAGCCGGCGTCTCAAGGCGCTGGCTTTCGCTTTGCTCAAGCCAAAATGCTCTGACTACTTTGCCACCGCTTTAAGCGGTGTTTGTACTACCTCACTTACCCTTAAAAGGGTCCGAATATTCCACACTTGTTAGCTTATCCATTGATATATCACGTTTCTCTTGATCTCGGATATACTTCTTTATCGTGGATTCATTTAATCCAACTGTAATCACATAGTAGCCTTCAGCCAAAAAATGTCGGTTCCCATATTTGTACTTTAAGTTTGCATGTCGATCAAACATCATTAATGCACTTTTCCCTTTTAAGTATCCCATAAACTACGAGACACTTAGCTTCGGCGGAATACTTACTAACAAGTGCACATGATCTGGCATCATATGACCTTCAATTATTTCTACTCTCTTATATTTGCACAATAAACAAATATAATCTCTCAGGTCCGGTATTGATTGAAGATCGCTTTACGTCTATACTTTGGTATGAATACGATGTGATACTTACATAACCACTTCGTATGGGCTAAGCTATTTAATTTATTAGCCATATTTATATAACCTCTTTTCCCTTATTGGCTTTGGCTTGAACACCTACATCTTAAGGCAAAAGAGGCCTTTTTTATATAATTTTTATCGCCCACCCGCATAGCAGGTGGTTTTTTGTTTCGTGCACTCGCTCTGCTCGCGCACTCAACCAGGTCTAAAGACATTAACAAAAAAGCGTAGGTAAACATTTCGTTTACCTACGCTTAAATGAAATCAATTTTTATTCAGCCCAACGTTTACCATTGATTCATCATTATGAATAAAGATAGCGCCACGGTTACCAGGACGCACTTCCCAGCCTGTGATTGGTTCACCATTGAAGAAGAGTCGCTTAGCCTCAATTTCACCCATTACCGATTGATCAGTAAAAACAGTCACACTGCTCAAATCAGTCTCTAATGGGTATCCAGTCCGAGGATCTAGTAAATGGTGATAACGACGACCATTTTTGATCAAAAATCGTTCATAAATCCCAGATGTAACTGCCGAACAAGCCGGTTCGCGGACAGTTGCCAAATTTTCACCTCGATGCAGTTGCGGATCCTGCACACCGATGATCCACTGCCCATCATCCCGCCGTGGCGACTTACCAACAAATAAGAGATTTCCCCCTAAGTCGATAATTCCCGCGGGAACTCCAGCTTCAATCCAAAGATCCCGAATACGGTCCGCAATATAGCCCTTCGCAATTCCGCCAAGGTCTAATTCCATCCCTGGCTCTTCTAAATATACCGTCCGTGCTTCTCGGTTCAGCAATACTTTATAAGGGTCGATCAACTTCAACCGCTCTTTGATCTCAGCATCACTTGGCACGTGCGCCCCTGCAAAACCGATTTTCCATAATTTTACTAACGGGCCAATCAAAGCGTTAAAGCCAAAGTTTTCACGACTATATTTCACTGCCAGCTCAATGAGGTCAAAAGTCGTTGGCGATACCATTTTCGGAGTTTTCCCTGCACCATGGTTCACCGACATCACTTCTGATTCATTACGGTTAACCGTTAATTGGTCCTCATAGTGGTCAATTAGGTCCATTGATTTCTTTAACAATGAAAAATATTTGTTGCCAAAAATCGTTAAATTTATGCGAGTTCCGAGAGCGTGATGAGTCATCACATGCCGCTGCGCCATCAATTCATTATTCATAACTAGTTTTCAGATGCACCTGTTGTAGCATCTGCCTCATCATCATTTGCGTCTACGCTGCCTGCATCTGATACGCCTGTTGTAGCGTCCGCATCAGTATCATCGTTTGCTGCTGGTGCTGGGGTTGTAACCACTTCACTAGCATTGTCGGTGTTATCATCATCACTTGATTCTGAAGCACCAGTTGATGCATCAACGCTGTCAGCTTCTTCACTGTTGTCATTAGTATCCTCATGCTTAGATGCACCAGTGTTACCATCAGTACTCCATGCACCATTTTCGAAGAGGTTAAGAATGTATTCCACACTACCAGTAAATTCGATGGTTCCAAGGTAATGACCATTAACATCACGTAAAGCGTAGTATTGAATCAATGAACGGTGACCATTCATCCATAATGGACGGGTAACAACGTCTTTTTCACCATTCCGGAAACTGTTAATAATCTTCATAACAACCGGAACAGCCAACGGTGGATGACATTCTTGAACAGTTTCCCCGAGAGAAGCTACATTCCGAACGTGTTCCCGATTTGGCTTGTCAGAGAACCATGCGAAATGGTCAGTACTGTCAATTAAGTCAATTTCAAATGGGATTGTACTGAAGATTTGTTGAACTTCTTTTAATGTCAACCGACCAGTAGGGAAATTAATGTAAGCTTCACTGATCGTTGGTTGTTTAACGGACATATCCAGTCCCTCCTTATTTGCATTTTCAAAGATTTGAATGTATTCCACAAAATGGGTAAAGCAGTTTTCAAGGTTATCACGTGCTTCGGCATTAATTAACCGACCGTCTTTGGAGAAGGAATGACTAGCATTACCAATCAGAACTTCATTTCCTGGTAATAGGTTAGCATCACAATCAGGAGAAACCAGGATCTGACGCATTTGAACTTGAGATCTTGCAGAAGCTTGGCGTCCATAAGATACACCGACAACCATAACTGGCTTGCGTTTTAATACATCAGTCTTGTAAGAAAGCCATTCTACTGTACTCTTTAAAGCCGCTGGAATCCCATGGTCATATTCAGGAGTTGAGAAAATAACTCCGTCTGCAGCCTTAACTTTTTGCTTTAACTTCCATACCTCTGTTTGTTCAGAAAGAGGGGTATCAACGCTAAATGGTGGCAATTGGCTAATTTCAGCAATTTCAATATCAGCCATTTGACGGAAGTGCTTTTTCATGTATTTAAGCAAAATCCGGTTATATGAGAAATTGGCATTAGTTCCAACTAAAGCAAGGATTTTCATTACTTCTTCGCCTCCTTCTTTTCAGCAACCATACGATTGATTGCCTTGGCGTAGTGTTTGAATTCACGCATACATTTTTCTAAGAAATGAATAGTCGTTTCGTTAGTAATGTCACCATCTTTATCAATGATATGAGCGGCATCACTCATAAAGAACTCTTCGTTTTGGAAAATATAAGCATTAACACCTGGTGAGATCAAAATATCTCGTAATTGAACTTGAGAACGGGATGAGCCTTGGTCATGGGTAGAAGCACCGATGATCATGACTGGCTTATTTTCTAATGGATGAACTTCATAGGAAAGCCATTCAATTACACACTTTAAAGCAGAGGTAACAGAGTGGTTGTATTCTGGGCTGGCAATAATAACAGCATCGGCGCTTGAAACACGACGATCAATATCAGCAACAACCTCAGGAATCTTTCCCTTATAATTTTCATTAAACATTGGCACTTGACGAATATCAATCACATCAATATCATCATCACTAAAATGACGGGCAATAAATTCTAATAACATCCGGTTGTATGAATGATTAGCATTTGACCCGGCAATTGCAGCAATTTTCAAACGTGTCACTTCCTTTAAGTTATTTATGCAACATTTCACATTGTTATTCTACTATATTTTACTCAATCAAAAAACATATTATTAGTAATATGCACACTTAATTGACCATTTCCATAACAATTGACTATAAGTTTGGCTAAGTTATCATTCCGAAAATTAATTACGCGATTTTTCATCTCTGACATATTTGTCCAGTGGTATTTGGAGATGTGCTAAAATAGTCAACACATTGAATTAATAGAACGGAGAAATAATATGACACAAACTAAACAACATGAACAAGATGTTGATGTATGGGTTGGGAAACGATTCCCCCTCACAATTCGTCGCCTAGGCGTTAACGGGCACGGAATCGGCTACTATAAGCACAAGGTATGTTTTGTCCCTGGTGCCCTGCCAAATGAAGTCGTGGTTGCGGAAGTTACACGCGTTCTCCCACGCTATCTTGAAGCTAAAATTCACCGGATCCGGAAAAAGAGTCGGGATCGGGTAACGCCACGAGATGAGTACGCTGATATCGCTGGTGGTTTTGAACTTGAAAACCTCGCTTACCAACAACAATTAAAGTTTAAACGGCAAGTAATCATCGATAGTCTCGAAAAGTTTCAACCATACGGCTACCGTAATTACGATGTTCGCCCAACTATTGCAGCCCTTGAAGAATACGGTTACCGTAACAAGGCCCAGTTTCAAATCCGAATGGTCAATGGCAAAGTAGCAGCCGGTCTTTACCAGCCAAACAGTCATACCCTCGTTGACATGGAGACTTGTGCTGTTCAAATGCCCCGTACAATGGAGACAGTTCGAGCAGTTACGAAGATGATCGAAGACTTGCAAATCCCAGTTTATGATGAAAAGAACAATAGCGGTATCATCAAAACCTTAGCAGTCCGTGAATCATGGTCAACTGGGGAAGTCCAATTAACCTTCATTACTAATTCTGCTAAACTTCCTCACAAACGCGAATTGCTTGAACGCATTGAAAAAGAACTACCAACAGTTGTTTCAGTTATGCAAAACGTTAACCCAGGTGATACACCCTTAGTTTGGGGTGATAAAATGATCCACCTCGCTGGAAAAGATTCAATCCTTGAAAGCTTGATGGGACTCGATTTCAAACTCTCAGCACGTTCATTCTTACAACTAAATCCTGAACAAACAGAAGTGCTGTACGAAGAAGCTTCTAAAGCCCTTGAATTGGACAAAGATGATACCTTAATTGATGCATATGCCGGGATCGGGACAATCGGCCTTTCACTTGCATCGCGGGTAAAATCTGTTTGCGGAATGGAAATCATCCCCGAAGCGGTGGCTGATGCTAACGAAAATGCCAAGCTAAATAATATTACTAACGCTAAATATGAAGTCGGCAAAGCAGAAGAAGTTCTTCCCCGCTGGCAAGAAGAAGGACTCAACTTTGATGCCCTTGTTGTTGATCCTCCGCGAACCGGGTTAGATGACCAATTAATCAAGCAAATCTTAAAAGTTAAGCCGCGAAAGTTTGCCTACGTCTCATGTGGTATGGCTTCTCTTGCCCGTAATTTACGGCGGTTAACTAGTGTCTATCACGTTGACTACATTCAACCAATTGACATGATGCCCCAAACAGCACGCTGTGAGGCAGTCGTGAAATTATCATTACGAAACGGAAATAAAGAATAGCTATGTAGGCTGGAAGAATTTTTCTTTCGGCCTATTTTTGTTTTAAATAATGATTAAGCCCCCATTGAAAACGTTTACAAAAAATCGCAATTTCATTATAATAGGTTTAATAAGAAAACAATAAAGGAAGCCCGTCTATGAAGCCAACAATTAAAGATATTGCTCAACGGGCCCACGTTTCAACGGCCACTGTTTCTCGTGTTTTATCCAAAAAAGCGAAATCCTACCGTCCCGAAACCGCGGCTAAGATTGAAGCAATCGCTAAAGAACTAGGATACAAGAAAAACCTTGCAGCGGCTGAATTAGCTGCCAATAGTAGTATGTTAATTGCCGTTATCTTAAATAATACTCAAACGAATTTCTCAAATGATATCATCGCTGCTATTCAAGCAGAAACAGATAAAGCTGGTTATCAAATGTTTATTCTTTACGCTGGGAACCATAACGCCCGACTGCTTAATCAAGCAATTAGTGTTGCCCTCGAACGGCATGTTGCCGGCATTCTGCTAGTCGCAACCTCCCTCGACGACCAAGCAGCTCGCACCTTACAAGAAAGCAATACCCCTTGTCGGTTAGTATCGGTCTATGACGAAACTGATCCCCGATATATTGGATTTAAATTTACAAGTTCAAATAACGAGGAAATTTGTTATTCAGCCGCTAACTATTTAATTGAACGAGGACACTCACGGATTGGATTAGCCGGCATCGATCGTTCTTCAACCGGTAAGCAACGACTTCACGGCTACCAACGGGCAATGACTGAACACGGATTAATCCCTCATATGGGATGGGTCGAATATGGGGATTACAGTTTTGGTCCTCAGCAAAATATGCTCAAAACACTAATGAATAAGAATCTTGACGCGATCATCACAGCTAGTGATATGGTGGCTGTGGGCATGATCAGAGAGGCTCATTTGCTAGGCCTTGATATTCCAAAAGACCTATCATTTATTAGTATCGATGGGACTTTTCTCTGTGACATTACCATCCCAACTATTACAAGCGTAACTCAGGACTTTTATCAAATGGGACTCATCGCAGTTAGGAGCCTATTGAACGATGATGACTCACAATTTATCCCAATCCATATCACACCGCGAAATAGCGTAAGACTCCTAGGCAAAAAACATTAGAGCATTAAAAAGTCGTGATCTTTTTATTGAAACAGATCACGACTTTTTACTATTCTTTTTTTGCAAGCGGTTGCACAAATGAAATAAGTTTGTTATATTATTCGTGTAAGAGCTTACACAAGCTCGAATTGCAATTATTTTATACATTTTTTTGTTAGGAGTTGTTTTTCATGAGTCAAGATGAGTCTGTCGTACTTAACCAAGACCAAGAAACTTCGACGAGTGGATTGCCAATTTTACCAAAGAGTACCATCTGGATGATTAATTTTGGTTTCCTTGGGGTTCAAATCGCCTTTACGTTACAAGGTTCACAAATGAGCCGGATCTTCCAAACAATTGGTGCTAATCCTAATAATTTGGGATGGTTCTTCTTACTTCCACCACTTGCAGGATTGATCGTGCAGCCAATCATTGGTTATTATTCTGACCGAACATGGGCGCCAAAACTTGGTGGTCGGCGTCTCCCCTACCTGTTAATCGGGATGGTCATTGCCGTCATCGTTATGATTTTACTGCCTAATTCAGGAAGTTTTGGATTTGGATACGGTTCGTTAGCAGCCCTCTGGTTTGGGGCTATTACCGTCGCCTTCCTTGATCTTTCATCAAATATGGCGATGCAGCCATTTAAGATGATGGTTGGTGATATGGTTAACGATGATCAAAAGAGTTATGCATACGGGATTCAAAGTTTAATCTGTAATACCGGTGCCGTTTTAGCAGCCATTTTCCCATTCCTTTTGACATGGTGGGGTGTATCAAACACTGCTAAAAAGGGTGTTGTTCCTCAATCAGTTGTAATTTCGTTCTACGTTGGCGCTGTTATTTTAGTCATCACCTGTCTCTTTACTATCTTCCGGGTTCACGAATATGATCCCGCAACTTATGCTCGTTACCATGGTATTTCAGAGGAAGACAATAAAAAAGGTGGAAACTGGTTTACCCTCTTAAAGCATGCTCCACGAGTATTTTGGAATGTCGCATTAGTTCAATTCTTCTGCTGGTTCTCTTTCCAATACCTTTCAACTTATGCGGTCGGGGCCATCGCTAAGAATGTTTGGTTAACAACGGATGCTTCTTCTGCTGCCTACCAAGCTGCCGGTAACTGGTACGGTGTTATGACCGCTGTTCAATCAATTGCAGCAGTTGTATGGTCATATGTTCTGGCTAAAGTTCCTAATAACCACCACAAAGCCGGCTATGCTTTCAGTCTTTTACTCGGGGCTATTGGATACACATCAATCTTCTTTATCCATTCACAAAACGCCCTTATCTTCTCCTTCGTTTTGATCGGAATTGCTTGGGCTTCAATGAACACCTACCCATTAACAATGGTTACAAATGCCTTATCTGGTAAACACATGGGTACTTACCTTGGCCTATTTAATGGTTCAATCTGTGTACCACAAATGGTTGCCTCACTACTTAGTTTTGGTCTCTTCCCATTACTTGGTAGTTCCCAAGTCAACATGATGCTTGTTACCGGTATTTCTGCTCTCTTAGGTGCAATTTCAGTTCTCTTTATCAAGGAAACTTACCAAGCCTAATTATTCTAAAAAAGTAGAGTTTGCAGACAAAATTTGCAGACTTTACTTTTATTTTAAATAAAATTTGTTATAATACCTAAAAGCCTTTATGCAGTTTTTTGTTTATAATAAACATGTTTTTGCATAAAAATTCATTAGCGACTTGACAAAAGCATAAAATTACAGTAGTTTAGTATCAATCATTATCCTTTAATTTGGTCCCGTGAGGCTAACAAGGGCAGCGTTGTATTACTAACATTGAATTATACATATATATTCAATTTTTCGTATACGCTTAAGCCCATTACCAATGGTTTAAGCGTTTTTTATTAAACTTTTTTACAACGTGCAACTAGTTTATGTGATCAGTGGAAGGGTTTTGCAAGAAAGGATGAAACTCATGAAACGATATTTAATTCTAGAAGATGGTACTGTCTATACCGGCGAGGGTTTTGGCGCTACCAAGGCAACTCTTGGTGAGGTTGTCTTCACAACAGGGATGGTCGGCTATCAAGAAGCAATTACCGATCAATCATTTGCCAATCAGATTTTAGTCTTTACCAATCCTCTCATCGGTAACTATGGGATTAATAGTGAAGATAACGAAACATTGTATCCCCAAATCAAGGGCATAATTTGTCATCATGTCGCTCGTGTTCCCAGCAACTGGCGCATGACTGACTCGCTCCCTAATTTCTTAGCAAAGCACCACATTCCTGGCCTCCAAGGAATTGATACACGTGAACTAGTCCGTAAGCTTCGTCAATATGGAACATTGCGCGGAATTATGACCGATAATGTTACCGATATCAAAGATAAGCTTGAACAGTTAAAACAAACTTCGCCAACCCAGAACATTATTAGCAAAGTATCTACTAAAGAATCCTACGCTAATCCGGGAACTAAGCGAACTGTTGTTGTTCTTGACTTCGGAATGAAAAATAGCATTCTCCGTGAATTAAATAAAAGAAACTGCAATGCAATTGTCCTTCCTTATAACGCCTCGATCAGTGAAATAATGGCGTTCAATCCAGACGGCATCCTCCTTTCGAACGGCCCTGGTGATCCACTTGAAATGACAACTATTGCGGAAACTGTCGCAGAATTAGAAAAACATGTGCCCATTTTCGGCATTTGCATGGGCCATCAAATCTTTGCCCTAGCTAATGGTGCTAAAACTTATAAGATGAAATTTGGTCACCGCGGTTTTAACCATCCTGTCCGTAATCTTAAAACAGGAAAAATCGCATTTACCTCTCAAAATCACGGTTTTGCGGTTGATCCATCCTCCATTGATGATACTGACCTCCAAATCACCCACCTTGAAGTGAACGATGGCACAGTTGAAGGACTCCAGCATTCAAAGTATCCTGCATTTTCCGTTCAGTTCCATCCAGACGCTGCGCCAGGACCCCACGATGCTGAACAGCTTTTTGATAAATTCATGGCATTAATTGACAGTAATAAGGAGGCCCTCACCTATGCCTAAACGAACTGATATTCATAAAATTCTCGTCATCGGATCTGGTCCTATTATTATTGGCCAAGCAGCTGAATTTGATTATTCCGGCACGCAGGCTTGTCTTGCCCTCCGCGAAGAAGGATACGAAACCATCCTTGTTAATTCTAATCCAGCAACAATCATGACTGATAAGGAAATTGCTGATCATGTCTACATCGAACCATTAACGGTTGACTCCCTCTCTCGAATTATCCGTCAAGAATATCCTGATGCAATTTTACCAACCCTTGGCGGACAAATCGGCCTCAACTTAGCTGTCTCCTTATCTAAAACTGGTCTCCTCGACGAATTAGGAATTGAACTTCTCGGAACTAAGCTGGATTCGATTGATGAAGCAGAAGACCGTGAAAAATTCAAGGAATTAATGAATGAGCTTGGTGAACCTGTTCCGGCTTCACAGACAGTTAATACTGTTGATGAAGCAGTCGAATTCGCACACCAATGCGGATATCCAGTAATCGTCCGTCCCGCCTTTACTATGGGTGGTACAGGTGGCGGGATCTGCCATAATGATGCAGAAATGCGTACTGTTGCCAAGAATGGCTTGGAATTATCCCCTGTCACCCAATGTTTAATTGAAAAGTCAATCGCGGGGTATAAGGAAATCGAGTTTGAAGTAATGCGGGATTCAGCTGACAATGTAATGGTCGTTTGTTGTATGGAAAACTTTGACCCAGTGGGAATTCATACCGGTGACTCCATTGTATTTGCCCCTAATCAGACCCTTAGCGACCGCGAATATCAGATGCTCCGTGATTGCGCGCTCAAGCTGATCCGTGCCCTCAAAATCGAAGGGGGATGTAACGTCCAACTAGCTCTTGATCCGCAAAGTTTCCAGTATAACGTTATCGAAGTTAATCCGCGGGTTTCCCGTTCATCTGCCCTTGCTTCCAAGGCAACCGGTTATCCAATCGCTAAAATGGCTGCTAAAATTGCGGTTGGCCTTACCCTCGATGAAATTAAGAATCCCGTTACCAAGACAACTTTTGCTGAATTTGAACCGGCACTTGACTATGTTGTCTGCAAAATTCCCCGCTGGCCGTTTGATAAGTTTACTCAGGCTGATCGACACCTGGGCAGCCAGATGAAAGCCACGGGAGAAGTAATGGCAATTGGTCGGACAGTTGAGGAAGCTCTCCATAAGGCTGTTCGTTCACTCGAAATTGATGAAAAAGACCTCTTTTCTGCAGAAGCTCATCATGCGCCAACAGATATGCTTGAAAAGAAGTTACGTTATCCCCAAGATGATCGGTTATTTTATTTAGCAGAAGCATTTCGGCGTGGATATTCCCTTAAGCAAACTCATGACTTAACTAAGATTTCCCCCTATTTCCTCGATATCGTCAAACACTTGGTGGAACTTGAAGACGATCTTAGTACCAAGCCATTTGATGCAGAAACACTGATAATCAGCAAAAAATATGGCTTTAGCGATGTAACAATTGCCCGCCTTTGGCATACTTCCCCACAAGAAGTTCGGAAATTCCGAAAACAGAATGAAATTCTCCCCGTATATAAGATGATCGATACCTGTGCTGCTGAATTTACTTCTTCAACCCCTTATTTTTACAGCGCATATGACCATGAAAATGAAAGCCAACGGACAAAGAAGCCATCTATCCTTGTCCTTGGTTCAGGGCCAATCCGGATCGGTCAAGGAGTTGAGTTTGACTATGCGACCGTTCATAGCGTTAAGGCAATTCAACGGGCTGGTTATGAAGCAATTGTCATCAATTCGAATCCAGAAACTGTTTCGACAGATTTCTCGGTCTCAGATAAACTCTATTTCGAGCCCCTCACGCTTGAAGATGTCCTAAACGTGATTGATCTCGAACAACCAGTAGGCGTGATCGTGCAATTTGGTGGACAAACAGCGATTAATTTAGCAGAAGGTCTTGCTAAAAATGGGGTTAATATTCTTGGAACAACCGTTGACGACCTTGATGCCGCTGAAGATCGAGAAGTATTCGATAAAGTTATCACTGATCTAAATCTTAAGCAGCCAATCGGTTTAACCGCAACTACTCACTCTGCCGTTATCAAAGCGGCTGAAAAAATCGGCTATCCCGTTCTTGTTCGTCCAAGTTATGTTCTCGGTGGTAAGGCCATGGAGACTGTTTATAATCAAGAAGAACTGCAACAATACCTTCAACAAAACGCCTCCATTACTGCTGATCACCCTATTTTAATCGATGCCTACCTTGAAGGACGGGAATGTGAAGTAGACGCAATTTGCGATGGAAAAGACGTCCTTATCCCTGGAATTATGGAACATATTGAACATGCGGGCGTTCACTCGGGAGATTCAATGGCAGTTTATCCCCCACAACATTTTGATGATGACATTAAACAACAAATCGTTACTGCTACCGAAAAATTAGCAGTTGCTCTTAAATGTATTGGCATCATGAACATCCAATTTATTGTTCATAATCGCGAAGTGTACATCCTTGAAGTTAATCCGCGAGCTAGTCGAACAGTGCCATTCCTCAGCAAGATTACGGGAATCGAAATGGCCCAAGTTGCTACCAGAGTTATCCTTGGCCAGTCACTTGCTGATCAGGGTTTTACTAACGGTCTTTATCCAGAACCACAAACCATTCATGTTAAAGCTCCTGTCTTTAGCTTTAACAAGTTAGCGAACGTTGATTCTTATCTCAGTCCAGAAATGAAATCGACAGGCGAAGTGATGGGGACAGATACCACCTATGAAAAAGCACTTCATAAAGCCTTTTCTGGAGCACACGTTCAAGTCCCTAACAATGGCAAAATTCTCTTTACGATTGAAAATGGGGATGAAGAAGACATTCTCCCACTAGCAAAACGGTTTGCTCAGATTGGCTACCAAATTTTCACTACCCCACAAACAGCATCGCACTTTAAGGATAACGGCATTCACGTCCATCAAAAAATATCTAACATTGATGAACTCAACCGACTCTTAAAAGCCGGGCAAATCGATCTTGTTATCAACACTATGCGCCATGATTATGAACAAGATTCACTTGGCTTTCAGATCCGCCAAAGTACAATCGCGCAAAATGTTCCCCTCATGACTTCACTTGATACAGTCAATGCGTTGCTGCACGTCAAAGAAGATCAATGTTTGGAAGCCATCACAATTAAATAGAATCGAGTAGGAGATAATTGATTAGTTCAATTATCGACCTCTCACACCACCGTACGTACGGTTCCGTATACGGCGGTTCGACAACTTAATCACATTGAATTGACTGGAGCGTCTTGGACATATTCATAAGTCCAAGTTGTTCCAGTTTTCTATTAGTTAGAGAATAGCTCAAGGTCTTACTATGTGCAGTTCGCCAGTAGCCCTTGCGGGTACTAGCGAAGACATATGCATCACGCTGGGACAGCCCCAACTTCTGTAAGTTAGTTACCTTAGTTTTAAACTTTTTCCATTGCTTCCAGATATACTGCCTTATTCGAACCCTCAACCACTTGTCGAGGCGTTGAATAAAGTTAGTTAGTTTCCCAATTGAGTAGTACTGAAGCCACCCACGCATTTTTCGATGAATTTCTTCAAACATTCTTGTCAGAGATATTCAACGATTACGTTTAGTTAATAACCTCAATGCTTTCTTTACTCGTTGTTGCGATTGTTTAGCTGGACGGGCGTAGGCCCCATTGTGGTCTACACCCAACGAAAAGCCAAGAAACTTCAACCGTAGCGGGCTACCGACTTTGGTTTTATCTGGGTTCACTTTAACTTTCAAGCGCTTTTCAAGAAACTGGGTAATGCTTCGCATTACTCGTTCTCCGGCTCGTTGACTTTTAACATAAATGTTACAATCATCCGCATAGCGCACAAAGTGGTGACCACGTCTAGTCAACTCTTTATCCAACTCATTTAGATAGATATTCGCCAGTATTGGTGACAATGGCCCTCCTTGTGGGGTTCCTTTTTCACTCTTAGCGAAAAGCCCATGGTCTAAGACTCCGCTAGTTAGAAACTTACGAATGAGCCTTAGTGTCCATGGGTCATCAATATATTGTTGAAGATACTTAATCATCAAGTCATGATTAACATTATCAAAATAGGCTTTTAGGTCTAAGTCGACAACTCTTCGATAACCTTGATTATAAAGATCTACTACTTTTGCAATAGCGTCGTGAGCCCCACGGTGAGGGCGGAAGCCAAAACTATTATCAGAGAAAACACGCTCAAAGATAGGTGTAAGAATTTGGGCCACAGCTTGTTGAACCATTCGGTCCACCACTGTTGGTATTCCGAGTTTTCTTACTCCACCATTAGGCTTCGGAATTTCTACCCGTTTGACTGGTGCTGGTTTATACTTGCCCTCACGCAAACTAGCGATCAACTCCGTCTTATTTTCTCTGAGATATGGCAGAAGGTCATTGACTGTCATATCGTCAATGCCTGCTGCCCCTTTATTTCTCTTAACTCGCAAATAAGCCTGATTAAGGTTATTGCGGTCCAAGACTAAGTCTTGGATAGTGACACTCATACCTTTACCTTCACCATAATCGGTACTACGCGCCCTTGTGTACTTTCGGTTTTCCAAACCTATCCTCGACAAGCGGTCAGCTTGTTGTTCTGTTTTCTGCGATTGTCGCACCTGATTACACCTCCGATATAAGTTACAAGTTATTGTCGTTCAGTCCTTCATCTGATTACTCAGACTACTATGACCTCGGCTGACTTCTGGCTTACTCAACGCTACATCACTGCACCGCTTGTTTCTGTGGAAATTAAACTTATTCCTCTTGTCGGAAACGTGTAGGCCAGATCTCCCCGGGTAAGGATATTAACTTTCGTACCATGTCACCGGTAGCTTTACTGAAAGTAACTTCGAGTAGTGTTGGACTTTAACTTGTCATGCAGTCTTATCCAGTTAGTTCCAGCCTTATAGCTACTTCTTGTTCATCGGTGCAGTACTTTGCCTTAGACTTCCTTCAGATTCCACCTCACAGTGGACACCCTTGTCCTCAGCTCATGGTTCCGACTACTACGGCCCATAGCGGACTCTCACCGCCTAGCTAATACCCATGCCGGGCGCACATGAAATCAAAAAAGAGGTCGGATTTTCCGATCTCTTTTTTCTATAGTTGCAGATCACCGACCGCTTTAACTTTAACCTGTGCTGAATTCCCAGGTAAGTATGCGAGAGGGACAGTTTCAATATTAATGATTTCAACAGAATCTTTGTTTGCACCAGCGGTCACCGCTTTTTGTACTGCTTCCGACTTGGCATCATTAAGAACTTCATCACGATCTTTGCCATCAAAACTGTAAATACGATTGACGTCACCACTCACTTGCCCTAATGCTGCTCCAACAGCGTTAGCTGCGTCATAGTGTTCAGGACGGTAAACTTTACTAATACCTTTTACTTCGTCATCAACTAAAAAGCTACCACCACCAGTTAAGATAAGAGGAACATCTCCATTCTTAACCTTCATTTGATCAAGTGAATCAGCAACAGTCTTGTTAATGTCTGCAATAACCTTTTGAGCCCAGTCGCTGTCGATATCATCAACTAGGTTGGTTTTATCATTAAACGCACGGTTCAACTTAGCAGCATCGTCAGAGGCGGTTTCAACATTTCCACCAAATACTTTTGCCTTATTTACAATTTCATAGCCAACACTATCGGGGCCAACTTTGAAACCTTCACCATCTTTGTGAATGACTGTGCCACCGCCGATACCGATAGACATAATATCTGGCATTCTGAAGTTTGTTGTAACACCACCAACTTGGGCAGCAATTGAAGATTGACGTGGGAAACTATTAACCAATACACCAATATCACTTGTGGTACCACCGACATCAAGTACAAGTGCATCCTTAATACCAGAAAGGTGATATGCGCCACGAATACTGTTTGTAGGGCCACAACCAATAGTGAAGATAGGGTATTTCTGAGTAAATTTTCCGCTCATTAAAGTACCATCATTCTGACTAAAGAAGGCCTGAGCATCGATGCCTAATTTGCTTAGTGCATCATTGAATCCATTAACGATTTGTTCACCAATTGTCATTAACGCTGCATTCAGAATAGATGCATTTTCACGTTCAAGCATCCCGATACCACCGACTTGGTATGACAGGGTGATCTTCACATTTTCACCTAAATCTTCTTTGACCCATTGAGCAACTTTTTCTTCTTGATCATTGTTAACAGGAGAGAATGTACCAGCAATGGCGATGCTTTTACATTTACCTTTAATCTCGTTGCAGAAGCCATCTACTTCTTGACGGTTTAAATCTGCAATCTTACGACCATCATATTCATATCCGCCTGAAATAATTGCAGACTTAAGGTCGATCGCATCTTTGAGTCCTTTTGGCCATTCCATGTACGGAGGAACACCGACAGAAGCTGGTTTGGCAATCCGCAAGTAGGCAACTTTATCTAATCCTTTACGCTCAACAATTGCATTTGTTGACTTAGTTGTACCTAACATTGCATATTTAATCTTACTTTTATCAACTTTGCTTTCGTCCAAGACTTTGGTAATTGCATTAAAGATACCGCCCTGGACATCTTCTGTGGTGTGAGACTTTACCGTGTATACGACATTTAAGTCGTCATCCAAAATTGCTGCGTCAGTATTGGTTCCACCAACATCAACACCTAAACGATATGCCATTGACTAGTCCTCCTTTCCTTGTAACTTTTCAACTGGAACATAGTCCACATCATACCCAAAGTAACGAGGACCAGCAGTTTTAATTCCAATTTGTGTACGCCATTGAGGGTCACATGGGAAAGAGACAACCTTCACACGAGAACCATATTGTAAACGTTCTGAAGTGACCGGGAAGCCACTTTCAATATCCAAAGCAATAATAAGATCAGGGACTGAAGCCATAATCTCGTTGCCCTGTTTTGCTACAAGATTTTCGTTTTGAAATTCGATACTGAATTTCTGACCTGCATACTTGTTAAGGCCTTCGATTTCAGCTTTACCAAAGTTAAAACCACGTTTAGTCTCCCGAGTAACTCCAACAACTTTGCCATCATAGAGTTCAAAACCGTTCAATTTATCAAGTAAAGCATCAAAAACATCGTCGTAATCTTCTTGGTGACTCAATAATTCACCAATTTCTTTTGCTAAGGTTAAGCTGCCATTTACAACAGCGCCTTTAACATCTTTGCCTGGTAAAAAGTAATCAGAAACTGATGCTAAACCACCCATTTGAACAGTTAGTGCACGTGACATATATTCAGACCAGTAGGCGTCAATCGGCGTTAATAGCGCTGTATTACCTTTTTCATCAGCAACCGCAACTTTCTTTGGTTCAAGGCCATGTAAGTGGAATGTTTCCATTTGAGCCTCAGGGAAAGCACGGCCAATGGCATCTGCATCTAGAATAGGGAGACCTAGTTTTGCAGCACCAGCAATTGGATAAAGAGAGTTTAACCCTCCAATTTCAATAGGAATTACCACATCAGCTTTCTTCCCGAATGCTTTTTCCAAAGTTTGTAATGGATTAGTCAATTCAATTTCTGAAGGTAGCTTTTCAAGTGAAACAGTGGGTGCACCCATTCCGGAAATAGGGACTACATACTGGTCATCTTTTAACTCATCAATTGAGATTAAAGAAACTGGACCATATTTTTCAATCATATGTTTGGCAACAAGACGACCGACCTTTGGATCGCCACCACCGCCTGACCCTAATACAGACGCACCAATCGAAATGTTATCAATATCTTCCGTCGTTAATTCTTTCATTCGTTTTCCGCCTCCGTAACAGGTGATTTCACCTTGACAAGGTATCCGACAACTAATTGAACTAAGAATCCAACCAGGACACCATCTAGAGGTGGAACTTGCGTCAAAGTAAGAATGCCTAAGCCTGTTGGCTTGTCAGTGGTTAAGAACGTGACAACAATTCCAACGACCCATGCAAACAATGAACGCCATACAACAGTTTGCGGTTCTTGGCCCGCACCAAGACGGTTGAATTCTTTCTTAACAAAGTAGTATTCAGCAACATAGATACCCGGAATAGGTGCAATAAATACACCAAGAATGTTAAGAAAAGGTACAAAGGCATTGTAAATACCGAAGACACCAAATAGTGTTGCGATAGTTCCGAGTACAAGAACTAATACTTTAAATGGAACCTTTGTGAAAATAACATTAAAGTTCAAAGATGCTGAGTAAAGATTATTTGTGTTCGTGACCCATTGAGTGAGTGAGAGAACAATAATGCCAGGGACACCCATGCCGATCATGATAAGCATCTTCATCATATCTGAGCTCCCTAGTGACTTACTCATAAAGATGGAAACAAGAACCATGAACGCATTGCCAATAAACATACCAAAGAAGGTCCCAATAATTGAATCTTTTTGACTCTTAGCCCAACGAGAAATATCAGGTTGCGTAGCTGCACCGACAATGGTTGATGAAATAACAAGAGCCATCGCAGAGCCAAATGATAATGTGGCCTTAACGTGGTCCGTTGGTAATCCGTGTGTCCGTAATGAAATGAATAGAGCAATCAACATTAATATAAGGAGCAAAGGAACCGAAAATTCACTCAGCTTTGAAAGTGCCCGGTATCCATATAGGGTTGTTCCAACCATGAATATACCAGCAATAACAGCCCAGCTCCAGGTAGGCCAATTCAAGCCAAACGCTGTTGAAAATGCCGTTTTAGCATTGTCGGCGAAGAAACCAACCTGAGTACCAAACCATCCTAGTAGGGATAGTCCACCCATAGCCGAGTAGAGCAGAGTACCTTTACTACCGAAAACATAACGCGTAATCATTGAAGTAGAAAGGTTAGTTGCCGCACCGACGGATGCGGTAATAGTACAAATAATAGCTAAAATTAATGAACCACGAATAACAGCCCAAATTGCTCGATCTAAAGGTAGACCTTTGGCGAGTTGAACACCGAGCATGACAGCAGCTAAATCAACACCAATCGCTACCCAAATAGAAAACAGTGAAATCCAAGATTTCTGTTGAGATTTTGGAACTTGTTTAAGGGAGTAATCGGAGGCAAAACTTTTCTCTTTCTTTTCCATAAAGACGTTCTCCTATGCCAAATATTAGAAATTTATTAGAATTTAATAAAAAAGTTTAGACTTTTTTTAAGAGTTTGTCAATAGGAATTTAAATATTTATTCGTATTTATGAAATTAATCCTGAACGAGTGTATTAGTAACTTAATTTATAGTTAACTAAAAGTTGATAATTAGCTAATGCTAAAGCTGAGTATTTACAATCTAAGTGCAACAGATTTTAAAAATGAGTATTTACAATCTAAGTGCAACAGATTTTAAGTTGCAAAGTGAGATCTCAGTTCACTTTTATTAAAGAATTTTAATTTTCACTGTTGACAATGAAGATAATCGCGCGTATATTATCATCAACAATTAAATTTAGATGAGAAAAACGTTGAAGGAAATAATGACCAGGGACTAGGTGCAGAGAGCTAACGGTTGGTGAAAGTTAGTCACGGCTCGTGGGAGTTAATCGTTCCTGAGTTACCGGCTGAATTAAAGTAAGCTTAGGTTGGTTGCCATCCATTACCTTGGCCACAAATGTTAGTTTGTGATTGAGATGACTGGCCTTGTGCCGGTTAAAGTAGGATGGTACCACGCGGAAGCGTTCTTACAGTTGCAGAAATGCGACGGTAAGAACGCTTTTTTCTTTCTAAATTTAGCTGTAAGAACTTTTTGGAGGTAATTACTATGGCTGAATTAAACGCAAAGCAAGAAGAATTCGCAAAGGCACTATTTACAGCTTATGACACCAATACCCCATTAAAAGAAGACGACTGGAAAGACGTAGTGACAGATGATGACACGGCCTATGCAGTTCAAGATGAAGTCATGAAGTTAAAGGGAAAGGAAACAGCTGGCTATAAGGTATCACTGACGAGCAAGCAGACCCAGGACATGTTTGACGCGGATTCACCGTTGTACGGACAACAAGTTGCAGAACGGTTCTTGCAGTCACCAGCGGATGTCGATTTGTCCACCCTTAACGAACCGCTCCTGGAAGTTGAACTGGCGTTTCGGGCAAAGGAAGATCTGAAGCCAACTGACTCGCTTGACGATCTTTTCCATAAGGTGACGGTTGCCGGTGACTTGGAACTGCCAGATGCGCGTTTCGTCGACTGGTTCCCGGACCTTGGAAAGTATAACGTAATGTCTGATTGTGCGGTTGGTGGCCTAGTTGTTTACGGGGAAGAACGCGATGCCGACAAGGCCTTTGATAGTGTTGATGATGCGGCAAAGGTTCATGCAGACCTTTACAAAGATGGTGAAAAATTGAAGGATGGTGAATCATCAGAAGTATTGGGCAACCCATTTAAGTCGTTGCAGTGGTTAGTCAAGAAACTTGATGAACAAGGGAAGACGTTTAGCAAGGGCCAAATGGTATCATCCGGTACGTTTGTCCTGCCACCAAAGCTTACGGCTGGTGAGTGGGAAGTGAAGTTTGACCAAGGATTTGGCAATGTAGTCGTCAATGCTAAGTAGGGAGCGTGATTAAATGAAAGTTGCAGTTGCGGGAGTTGGCGCGATGGGGACGCGTTTTGCCCTCAAGTTAAAACAAGCTGGTAATGATGTCACAGTTGTTGATGGTTGGGATGAACGGGTTGCCGCCCTCAAACAAGGTGGCCTCCGGGCAAACCTCGATGGCGAAGAAGTAGCGGTAGATGTTCCGGTATATGGACAAAAGGAGGTACCGCATGACCTGCACTTTGATGTGGTTCTCTTTTTCACCAAGAGTATGCAACTGGAACAGATGGTTAAGGACATGCTGCCAGTTTTTGATGATGATACGCTGGCCCTTTGCCTGATGAACGGGATTGGTCATGAGAAAACCTTGGAGAAATACCTGCCAAAGAATCGGGTATTTCTTGGTAACACAATGTGGACTGCACAAATGACCCGACCGGACCACGTCTTGCTGGAAGATGATGGGAGCTGTGAGTTACGAAACGTTGAACCGGGAGAACCACAAGATCGTCGAGCAGCGGAATTAGTGAAGGCTTTGGATGAAGCGGGCTTGAAGGCGCGCTTACTTGATGATCCACGGTATTCGGTCTTTCGCAAAGGGTGTGTTAATGGGACACTAAACACACTGTGTACCCTTTTTGAATGCAACCTTGAGGAATTTAGTAAGACAAGTCATGCCCATGAGATGGTTGTTGGCGTGGTAAAGGAATTTGCTGCTGTTGGTGAAAAAGAGGGGATTCACCTTGATGTAGATGAAGCAGTGAAGCACGTTGAAGATTGCTACCGTGTTATCGGTGCTCATTACCCATCAATGTACCAGGACCTGGTCAAGAACAACCGGCGGACAGAGATTGACTATATTAACGGCTATGTTGCCCGTCATGGTAAGAAATATGGACTTGCAACCCCTTTGTGTGATTTGTTAACGGCTGAGGTCCACACGAAGGAGGAATTACAAAATGCTCAGTGATAGTGAAAATTCACCCGGACAGATTAATATTTTAAACATAAAAAGTCGGCTAATGAACTTAGAGTGCTCATGGGCCGACTTTTTTACATTCCCGGAACGTCAATTTAAATTAGAAATTGATCATCTGTAATATGCTTCATGAATACTTCTAAAGGCGTTTGGTAACTAAGTGACTTGCGTGGAATGTTATTACGGCGTGTCATAATTTGCCGGATTAATTCATCAGGTAATGAACGAAAATACATGCCCTTCTTTAGCCCATCACGTCGAATAATACCATTATTGTTTTCGTTTAACCCCCGCTGATTGGGAGCACCAACTTCTGCAAAGTAGGTACTAATATCATACTTATTAGCGATCTCACGCCATTCGGCAAACTCTTTACCATTATCAAATGTGATGGACTTGAAGAGGTGCCGTAGTATTTTGGCAAGCCATTTTTATTTTGATCAATACTATATTAAAAAATACAACTTAAAATAAGAAAAAGGTTAGCTATCATTGCTAACCTTTTTCTTTCGCCCCCCAGATTTGAGAGCATTGAAATAATATATTCTTTAATTCTTACTTTGTATATTATTTCTTTTTCTTATTTTTCTTAAAATTAAAATGCTGTACTTCGTTCACCTTTTTATCACCGTCAAAAATTTCATAGCCATATGAACTTTCAAGGTTTCCAAATGACGAAAAATCAATTTTATCAATTGGCAAATTTTTGTAAATTCGAGGCATCTTAACATTTGACGAGCACGAGTAAAATCTGAAATATCGCGGATAGAACAATAACCTAGCACCCTTAGCAATTTGCTTATTACTACTAGTCGTTATAATCTCAATCTTGTTTTCCTTCATAATTTCAGCCACATTATGATCAACAAATTGAGTATTAAGATTAACGGCATAAGACGTTACGTACGCTGCAATATTCTCAGGGTTTTCATCAACTTTATGATCATCATTATCAAAGTAATGAATTGATTTAATATCAACGAACCCTTGGGGCCAAAGCTTATATAGAATTTTTTTATCCATATTCACTAAGCCTTTAAGCAAAAAATGAATGTGAAAACAAGGCTTTTCATCTACTAATTTTCCCTGAGGTTCAAAAATTACAATGTATTTCAAATTTGAATCAGGATACTTACGATATAATTTCTTTACAAAGTTAGCCCAATCTTTCTTCAAGCGCTTAATATCAGTTTGAGGCTTAGAATATGTTAATGAGATAAAAAGTTCATTTTTATCGCCAAAAAAATTAGATTCAATAATGTAGCGAAGTTGGAGCATTGCTCGTTTGACGCTGTTCAAATTAAACAATCGTGAACGGTGTTCATGAATCTGGTAAGGTTTAACTTCTCCAGTTCGCCTATTTAAATAATTCCCGTTTGGAAGTTTGGCAATAGTGCCACGAGAATTATAATAACTGGTTGTAGTAACAGTAGTATTATTACCAGCTCTAATTACAGTAGCATTTTTTACATTTTCTAAAGAAACATTATTTGTTTTGTTAATCTTCATAATAAGAATCTCCTATATATTTTTTGAAAATTCTTATTATTAATCTTAATAGTTATCTTTATCTAATTAATTAAGGTGTATTATAATGCCTTGGTCAATAATAGTCAAACATAGTTTTACTTTAAAAGATGTTTTAGGAAAAGTATGTTATGGCAGGGGGTTGTTATATTGAATTAAAATAATGCTTCCTTTAAAAATTCCAAATCTACAAATAAATTAAGTTCAATTTTTAAAATGTATATACAAGGAAACATTGATATATAGGTAATTTCGTGTATATACAAAAAACGGCTATATTTGAAGCTATAATGTGTAATTACACGTATTTTAAAAAAGATTAACGAATTATTGCCACTTTTTTGTATATACACCTAATCTCCTCTATATCAGCGTTTTTTTGTATATACAAAAACCATTTATTAGCTTTTTTTTGATCTAGTTAGCTGAAAATCCTTGATTAAATCCTCTAACTTAACCAATAACTCTTTAGGCATTTCGTCCACTTTTCTCGCTTTCCCTAAAGCGTTAGTTAAATTACTAAATGCACTATCAATATAACTTCGATTAGCTGGGGTAATATTAATTTGTGCTAACTTGCGTTCAAAATCACTACTACTACTTTTATCACTACCTTGAATACATTCTCTTATAAATTCCGATTTTGTTTTCCCAGACGCAGCCACTAATTCATCTAATCGATTTTTAAATTGATGATCACAACGAAACAGTACTACTTCAGTCTTATTCATAATTATTCCCCTCCATCATTTGTATATACAAATAGTATAGCAGACCAGATTAAAAAGAGCCTACTCCACCTTAACCCCCACAAAGTAGCTGCGTAGCATCATCATTACACTTCGCCTATCTGTGGCAAAAATGCAATGATGCAACATCGTAACACTAGTTATTATTGTTAATCAATCCACTAATCGTTATTAATGAACTCATCAACAATAACAACTCAGACATATTAAGCTCATCCAGCCCTTGCCCCTACTATCTATTAGTGTTTGATTTGTTCGATTACTGTACTACTCTTAATTCCAGTAAAACATCGCGAAAACACGAAAAAATCGCATTGATAAATAGGGTTGTCCGTCGCATTTTCTGGACATCCAGCCACGTTTCTAGGACCTTGCAATTAGTCCATGGTTTAGCATACCAAATTGTTAACTACAGAATTGTGCATCTCAATTCCACGGACGCTTCGAGGTACTACCAACGCAGGGTCACTGCTATACGAGCTTAATGAGGGTGAATCAAAAAAGAAAAAGCAGATAGCCGATTAGCTACCTACTTCTAGTTTCTTTAGGGATAAAATTCAAGATATTGAATTTTATATCAAATTCACTTACACTTGATGGTAATAAGAAATGACAACCCCGATTACTAGTTGCTTTAGTTAATCGGCAGCTCTAGTTAGAATGCCAGTTCTAACTAGAGCTTTTTCTTTTGCTCTATTTATTCAATTTCGTAGATAATCTTAAAACTAACACAAAATGTTAACTGAGGAATTTTAATTAACTACAAGTCAATATTTACATTTCGGATTTAAGAAGTCAATAGCTTGCAACAACTGGTGTGAAATGCATTATATACTATATATTTAACATTTTGTATAATATATTATCAATAATGTATAGTGTTAAATGTATTTAACATTATACATTTAACACTATGAGGGAGTATGCTACAATTAAAATAGAAACGATTGGAGGTTAAGAGTATGAACACAGAGATTATTTCTTTTTGTAATCAAAAAGGCGGTGTCGGAAAAACTTCCACAACCGCATTGGTTGCTTATAATTTATCAAAAATGGGTTACAAAACACTAGTTTTAGATTGCGATCCACAAGCAAACATGACATCCTTAATGCTTAAAACAAAAAGTCAACATTCCAGCGATATTGAAGTAATTAACGACACTTTAATGAACGCTATTAAAAATGACGAAAATTTGCTGAATATCGTCATCAATATTAGCCAAAACCTCTATCTAATACCAAACGCCGTAGATTTTTCATTATATGGTCGCTACCTAGAAAATAATTTTTCAAGCGAAAAAGAAAAAGTTTCATTTTTAGATAAAATATTAAAACGCGATTTAGTGGGACACTTTGATTTCATCTTTATTGATGTACCACCCACTCTTAGCCTGCAAAATGATACTGCTTATTTTGCCTGTGATGATATTGTAGTTGTATTACAAACTCAGCAACATGCTTTAGACGGAGCTGAAGATTTAATTGATTATATTCAAGACACAATTATTGATGATTTTGGATCGAATGTTGTTGTAATTGGGGTCTTACCAGTTTTATCCAAACGTGGAGCTGCAGTTGACACAGCTATCTTAAATAAGGCAAAACAAATGTGGGGAGACGATGTTTTTAAATCCCACATTAAGCTAATGGAAAGAGTAAAACGAATGGATATTACTGGTATTACAGATGATCCACATGACGTTTGGGATCAAAGAACTATTAATAAATACAAGGCTGTTGCAAACGAACTACTCCAGAAAGTGAGGATCGATAAATAATGGCTTTGACACGCCCCCGTAAGGAAAGAGAAAAATTGGAAGCTAATAATAGAATTCATGTCAAAAATCAGGTTTCTAGATCCGATATAGTCCCAGAATCTGATACCATAACTTTCCCAGTTAATATTAGAGTTGATAATCATATTCGTAATCAAGTTACTGCTCTTATTAATCTTGGCGTTGAAAGTAATATGAAAAGAATGGTTGCAGACATGATAGAAAAAGAAAAGGAGTCTCTAACTGAAAGTCAACTAAACAGATTTGAACGTATGGTAAAAATCCTAGAAGAAAAAGATTATATGGCCAAAAGTTTAAAAGAAGACAATAATCCTAAACAATAGGACTTAAAAAGTACTACTAAAATTTAAATTTAGTAGTACTTTTTAAGTCCTATTGTTGCTGAATTCGTTTTTTTAGCCGGTAAAGTGTCGATCGTGATAATCCTGTTGCCTGCTGAGTAGTTTTATAGTCACTATTCATCAGCATTTTGTAGACCTCATAATCTTTTTGAGTAATCTGCTTATTTCCTTTGTTTCTACGCACATTAATCTGATGTTTCAAATGACACATCTTCTTTTTGTTAAATTCATGTTGCATCATAGTTAGCTTTTCAGCGCGACACATCATCTTGATTGTGAAGTGCTCACGAATACTGCCAACATCTAATTCAACATTGTCGCTATATATTGTGATTTGAAGGTCATCAAGATAGTAAAGCAAGCTAGATAGTTCACGCACATTAGATGTCATGTTTGAAACGTCCATGACATCAATCATATCCCCAGGTTTCACAACCATAAGTAATTTTTGAAGCTGGAATCGAGCTCGAGATGCACCAATGAATGTATCAATGAAATAAGCATCATAATCAACATTAGTTTGTTGTAAAAAATCAAGTTGACACGCGATTGAACCATTATCATTAATGTCATCATTAGTGGTTCCAGCTATATAAGCATACATTGACATACGTTTCATATCCTTTCAATTTTTAACAAAAGTCTAAATGAAAAATATGAAACATTCGATGAAACAAAATGACTAGGTTCTACTACTTGATATAATAAATAGTAATAATTGGATTGGAGTAAAAGGAATGGCAACATTTGATGATTTAGTAAACCAAATAGATAACAATCTTGATAACCAGCGAGATAGAGGTACAGCCTTTGAAAAGATGGTGGTAGCTTATCTTAAGAACGAACCAACTTATAAACAAAAGTTCTCTGACGTTTGGATGTTAAGCGAAGTCCCAGCTGAATACCATATTTCAAAACGAGACACAGGAGTCGACATCGTAGCAAAAGACTACGCAGGTAATTTAACTGCCGTTCAAGCAAAGTACTATAAAGGAAAAGTTGGTAAAGATACCATCAATTCCTTCGTTGCTGAGGCAGGTAAAGATTACTATACCCTGAATTATTCATACCTTCCAAAAAAGTCGTTAGTTCTCATGTTTTTCAAAAACTGACGGCTTTTGATCTTGCTTACTATGTATTGAGACTCTAAATTTTGATGGTATCACCTAACGGTGAGTCATTTTTGAATTTTTGGGTGCACTTATCCCTTGATCGTACAGAATTTTTTTAATTGGGGCTATTTAATAGCCTGAATACGCTGTAATACCTGATAAAAGAGTCGATGATAAACGTGATGAGAACTCAGTCGTAACTGGATTCGTCGACCGGTAAACACAACGCGGGCAGCGACTTTGAATAAACGGATTCGTAATGTACTAATACGCAATCCGGTCTCTGTTTTAGGTAGGGCTATTTGCTTCATAAAATTGATAATATTGTACGCTAATACTCTAACCATCATACGGGCAGCGTTGGCGGTAAACGTTGAACTATCAGTCTTATCAAAGAAGAAGCCCTCTTTGGCTTCCTTGATATAATTCTCCATCTGACCACGCTTATGATACAGTTCAAATGCTGCTTCTGCGGTTAAATTTGTCAGATTAGTCACAATAAATTCATGTGAAAAGATCAATTCGCCAGCTACACGAGTTGACTTAACGTATACTTGACGCGGTTTAGGCCACGAAGTGGCCTGATAAGTTGCTGAGTAATAGTGAGTTTCGGTTTCATGCCACTCAGTTGTGTCGCTTATCTGTACAAACTCTTCTGCCAAGTTGTGTAGTCGCTTATTACGTTTGAGGCGAATAATGTAAAAGACATCATCGGCCTCGCAGGTATCATAAACAGCTGGTGTGGCGAACCCGCTATCACCGCGAACCAAAATATCAGTTTCTGGCAATTGGTCTTGATAATGTTTTAATAACGGTTCCAAAAAGGCTTTTATATCTGTGCTGGTATAGGCATTACCAGGCCGTAGGATGGCTTTCAGGAGGTTACCATCATTATCCCTTAATTATTCACCAGAAACTCCAAAATCCCCATCAAACACATGATTTAAGTGCTTGATGGGGATTTTACGTTTTCACCTTTTAAGTGCAGAAAAAGAGCCTCAGCTCTTGTATAGTTAACTCGACCAAAAGACACCATAAAGAGAAGAGGACTCTATAATGAAAACTGTACAGGAAATGGCATTTAGTTTCAATAAAAACATTCTAGCATCGCATACCGGCGGTCAATTATCTTCTGATGGTGGCCTAACCTTGTGTGTTGAACTGATGGC
>SKER01000153.1_pt1 | contig 91517 bp, 87 predicted proteins | sample 4826961 | NCBI WGS metagenome assembly SKER01 (sample SAMN11008804, study PRJNA524170) | human gut metagenome | biome: Human fecal sample; material: Feces; isolation source: fecal sample from pouch patient p47 | host: Homo sapiens | place: Israel: Tel-Aviv | collected 2016-11-16
TCTTATTTTCCACCAAGTCTTCTCTTGGGAAGAGAATTGTCCTCCTCTTCCCATCTCCACTGTCGAAATACAGCGTTAAATACTGCTTACAGGTTTCAACTTCAGTAATAGCATTCTTTACATAGACCGCTCCTCCGCATGGGATATATATCATTTCATCTTTTTTGTAGATGTAATGACCATACTGCCCGTCTGTGATTTCTACGGACTTATGTACTACGGCTTGAGTAACCTTTTCAGTCTCTTCTTGTATTGTTACGGTGTAATCCATTAAAACAAGTCTCCTTCTTCTGAATCTTCATAGGGATATTCATCACATTGATCGACTACTTTCGTATGCCATGCTACCGTAACATGCTCAAAAATAAACTTTTCCAACTCTTTCTTCTTTGTATGTATTCCATGCACTTTTCGCAAAAGCTTCAGAGCTACAAGTATCAAGCCTATTTGCTTATAAAACTCCTCTGGTGCATCTTTATATAAACCTTTTTTCTCTGCATGTCTTTTAAAGCTTTCGACCTCAGAATCCAGAATCTCTATCATCTCTTCGTCTCCCCATTTTATCAATTGATGATATACCTGCTCGCTCTTATAACCGCTCACATCTCTATAAGCACTATCCACCCTTAAGGCACTTTCTTTATACTTATACCAAAATACACCAGGTTTTATTTCCAACCATACTGTTGGAAGTGGTCCTTTCATTTTCGGATATCCATCGAACGGACCTTCCATCCATTCTTCATCCACAACAATTATTGTTTTATGGTGTGTATAATAATCATTCTTTGTTAGAATCTCTTGCATTACTGGAATTCTGTCCATCAAATATGTTCCACCATCTGATGCTTCTTTCGAATTTATTTTAAACTTTGCGTTTTCACATGGTATATATCCCCCTCTGCTTGCAAATAATAGCGCGGTATTAGCTATAAAATCCAACTCTCTTCCTCCGTGTGATAATACTAATTTTACGCTCTCTTCTGCCCGGAATTCCGATACCATTCCAGCTACTGCCGTGCAAGCTATAAATGTCATTGGCGCACAGTTGTCAATTTCTTCCTCCAACAGCGTTCTCCATCGTTCATCTAACTTTTTTTCTGCGTAAGAACAGTCTTTTAAAATATACATATTCGTATTCCCCTTCCTTCGTTATTTTCCTGTGTTCTCATTGGCATATTCTACTTTTTTGTCGTGCCATAGCACCGTAACATTCCGAAAAATGAAATCTACCAACTTCTTTTTCCCCGTATGCAATCCGTACCGTTCTTCCACAACATTGTAAGCTGTCAGAATCATTCCTATCTGCTTAAAGAATTCTTCAGGCATCTCACGATATTTGCCTCTTTTCTTAGCACATCTCTTAAACTTTTTAATCTCACAATCGAGTACACGTCTTAATTTCTCTTCGCCCCAAATATTAAAAATTCTCTTAATACTTGGAATACTATGTCCACCTATGCCATGGTAAAAATCCAATATTCTCACTCCACTATCACGCCCCTTTATCCACCGTACATCTGGCGCAATATCAAGCCATGCTGTCGGTAAATCATAAGTCTTATTACTCTTTCCCTCATGAGATACTGCAATGATTGCCTCATGCAATTTTAGATGTCCCTCTTCGTCTACAATCTCTGGTAGCGTTAAGACCTTGTCTACCATATATGTATGACCCTTTTGTCCCTCCGTTTCTTTTGTTTTTCCACCACATGCAACTGCAAAAAATCCTGCAGTTCTTTCTTGAAGGTCATTTTGCATATGTACTTTTATGCTTTCTTCCTCCAGTACGCCTGATAACATTCCTGCCACCGATACACAGAGCATGAATGTTAATGGCACACACCCATTGACTTCTTCTTCAATTAAATTGTCCCATTCTTCACACTTTGGATTTTCAAGCCAGTCATATCTGGCATAATCCATCCAGCGTTGATAACCTTCAAAACGATACTCCTCTGGAATCATGTCGAAGACAGATGCCTTAGTTGCGTTGTTTTTATTTATAATTTTTTTCATAATTCTATACCTTCCTTTACTAAGAATTTATTCAAGCTTCAAAATCTACGCGTATTGACTTATCCCCTTGATGTTTCTGTAGGAAGCGCTTTCCTTAGTTCATATATTATCACTACTCTTTTCCTCATTTATTCAACATTTCATGTTTTCCCTTGGAAAAAAAGTGGAACTCCGAACAATATATTAACGACTAAATTTAGGAGGTAAAAATATGAGTAAAAGAAAACTGAAGAAAAATGAATTTTTTGCACCTGACCTCATGAAACGAGTTATTCCTGCACACACTAAAGACTTTCAAACTTGTGAACGTATCATTTATGACTCAGAAGAAGATGCCGAATTAGAGCCGTATCGTATAGCCAGATACAAAAAAGTAAATATTTGGGAAACGCGAACCACTAAACACCTTAAAGATTATTTGGCTAACAATATATCTAAGCAACCTTTTCCTGATGAACATATTGCTTTTTTTATGAACTATCTTTTTGGACTACGTTTAAGGTCAGAATATCCTGATGATTATGCAAAACGCGAAAATCCTATTAAACATTTTCCCACCACACTTCGCTATACCCACTTTATTAATAAACATCTAAAAAATTATGACACGGTCGACCAACACGTCACCCCTGATGAAACAGTCTTATCTCAAAATGATATGTCTGTTTTTTTTTGCCTATTTTTAGATTTAAGCGACTGTTTTGAAGACACCGACTGCAAACTTACTGAAACTCAACGAAGTAAAATTGAAGCCTTAAAATCTCAAACAGACCTATCTTTAAGAGAATCTTTTGAAAGATTTGTTGGAATATTCTTTCCTAAAAATTAGTATGTTGGGGCGTTAGACAAGCTAACGCCCCGAACTATCACTTCTCTTCTGGAAACACAAAGTTTCTGAATTCCCATTTACCACTGAATCTCTGACCTGCAAATAATGGGTGTATTGTTCTTAGCCCTATATATTCACCATCTGTATCTACAAGTTCATACACCTTTTTTGCATGTGGTTTTAAATATTCACATACCTGTCTCTTAGCTTCTTCTACACGTCTATTTCCAATGAACGTATTTCCCCACCCAATCAGTACCGCATTAAACTTTTCATTCAGCAATTCCTGTAAGTATTCCATGTTCTCAGTATTGTCACCTGTCTGTGTCGGTTTTAACTTTGTACAAATGTCTGCAAACAAATTCCACACAACAATCTCTGAATATCCCATGATTCCAAGATTGTTCAGTAAGTAATTTGTCGTGTTATCAAATACCTGTACACTGTTTGACGCTGGATTCATTCCTATTACGAGAACTTTCTTACCTTTCATACCGTTATACTTTAATGTCAGTGCGAACCGACGTTTTAAATCTTCATCATACACACCTGTTTTCTCTAATAATTCTGTCTGTTTTACTACATTATCCATTTTCATTCTCCTTTTTTACTACCCTTACTACCTGTACTGCATAATCTGAGGAACATAGATAAAGCCGAAATGTTACTTCTACAGTACACTCCGGCTCTTTCTGTTTATAAATTTCTTCATACTCATATTCGTCTGCATTCAGATTAAAATATTTTAAAACGTTTTTCTCCTGTTCAGACACTTCTGTTCTGTCTCCAAACAGCACAATTGCAAAACCACCCAAATCAGCCTCTATACGGCGTTCTTTACCATATGCCGTATCAAACGTCTGTAATATCGCTTTCAGGCTTTTTTTGACCGCTGTTTGGGTGCTTATAGTCCTTACCTCATCAGGCAACACTCTTATCCAGTCATCAAAATCACTTTCATTCTTCAAAACCTTATACATCTTTCTTCCCTTTCTTCACCTGTCCTCTGTGTTGAATCACCAACTTTAGCATAGTTGTGACTATCGTGATACCTGCAAGTACCTGTTTTAACTCCTTTTCGCTCACTTCTGCACCTCCCACACCGTGATATTTATATATAACACATTCAGCAATACAATTCCGATTGCTATTCCCAACAAATAATACTGCATACGTTTCCTCCTAGAAAAAGCCCAACGCTCCTGTGAACGTTGGGCTTATATTAAACACTTCTTAACAACCGCTATTACAATTATTCTGGAATTGATGCGGATAGATTATCCATGTCTATTCCGATTGCTTTTAATTCATCCTCACTTATTGCATGAAGTGTTGCTTTATTCTCTTTTGTTCCATCAAAAATACTATCACTTACAGCATCTGTTTTGTCCTCATTTTTATGTATTACTGTCTCTCTGTAAAAATTGCTGTTTACAGTGATATTTCCATTTTCAATGTCACTTATATCTAATTTAAAATAGTTTGCATATGGCTTATCTGTTACAGTTCCCTCCTTTTCCGTTAATGCCTCATCACTGTCCCATGTCAGACCAACAAGTTCTGGTACATCATAATTAAGACTTGCAACATATATCATAGAATTATACATACCATCTGTAATATACTTTCCACCCATGTTTACAAATCCATAGAGATTAATTCCTATATCATATTCTCCATTGACGTATTCATCATTATCAGTACCACCACTTGCCCAATACTGCTTAGCCTCTTCTTGAGCTCTTTCGTCTTCCGTGATTGCATAAGTACTGTCAAATGTTCCTTCTTTTCCTTCGTTAACATCACCTGCACTCCAATCCTTTTTGTGGCAAGCTTCTTTTCCTGTTGATACTCTCATTATTAAAAGCGGTTCTTTCTTAGAAGGGTCACCTTTTATATAATACTTGTCCGTTGGAATGTATTTTATGTATTTAACATAATTGTCATGGTCTCTTCGGTTTGTAAGTGGCTGAGTATTGTTTGACTGTATCCTATTTCTTTTCTCTGTCAACTTATTATCAACTCTTTCATATAACTCTGTATCTTCTGTATTAACTGATTCAGGTTCATTATATGTCAGATTATATACTGTTTCTGGGTAATCTGTTTTAACATAATCTCCTAGGTTATATTTTTTAAAAGTGTCTGTCACACGATCTTCACTATACCCTCTATTTGACGGGATCAAATAATAACAATAATCCATCCATTCCAGACTACTGGACGTTACTTGATCCGTGTTGTCTACAGTAAATCCATCTTTTGTTAATAAAATATCTGCCGATTCGTCCATACCGATTGTAAAATTAATTACAACACCTTCACTTGTTACATCCATAATATTGACAGCTACTGGACTTGTTTTATATCCAAATTCAATTGTATCCCCCAATATAATCGTTCCATCAATTTCTCTGAAATCATATCCGACAGTTCCGTTCGTATAATACCCTAAAATATCTGTTGGCACATTCATCGGATTTCCATCTTCTCCTACTTCTGGAACAGACGGGTCTTTCACATACTCTACAGAATCAAGATTAGTTATACCGTATTCGTACTTTACATTTTTCTTTGTATCTTTCTCCGTTTTCTCAGAAGACTTTTCACTTGTTTTCTCTTCTGTATCCTTATTGCCTTTATTATTTGTTTCTGTCGTATGCTTTTCCTCTTTTTTACTTGTATTACCAGAACACCCCGTATTTATAATGCTTACTGACATCACCATACACAATACTGCTATCAATGCTTTTCGCTTCATACTTTTCCTCCGTTAATAAAACAGACTGACATCCACCATATTGAACATCAGCCTGTACAATTATCTACTTGTATCTGTCACACTCCTCTTCAAATCTTTCTATCCCATTCTGGTACGCCTCCTTTTGTTTATTCATTTTCTTTTGTACTTCCAATGGAACTTCCGTAATTGGTTTTACATTTTCCAGTTCTACTTCTTTACTTCCGTAAAAGCTCTTATTTTTTGTGCAAAATAACCTTTTCATCTGACACCTTTTCCAATCGATAGCCTCTTAATTTATTCAACGCACCAACTCCACCGCCAGCCATTGCTATTCCTATCGCTGAAATTGCTGTAGGCATTCCTAAGAATCCTGATACAGTTGCTATTGCTGGCGTTGCTATAAAAGCACTTGGAACAGTTGCTGTTCCTGCTGTCGATATAGTTACAACTCCACAGACTACAGCAACTCCAATTGCGGCTACACATAATGCCCATGAACCTCTTTCTGCAGTTTTTATTATTACTACTTTATGAGCCAAATCAAATTTCACCTCTATTGTAGAATCACCTCTTTTCAACGCCTCTCCTAATTCTTTTTCTGTTGTCATATTATATTCACCTCTTTTTATGTATGAGTATGTTTCTACCCATATATAAATATACCATGTATTTATCACTCTTACAATAATCTACAGGTCAAAATATAATAAGAACTGGAGGGAATTATAATGTATAAGAAAAAAGAAAATCCCCTGCGTCTATTACCAGCAGACCCAGAAAAACGTGGAAAAATTAAGATTCGTTTAGAAGATATTTTAAAAGAACGTGACATCTCTCTAAATCAGTTATCTTTCCGTGCTGAAATGCAGAGAACTCAGTTAAGAAACTATCGTGACAACAAGGTACAACGCTTGGATATAGATATCCTCTTACGACTTTGCTATGTCCTTGAATGTGACCTGACTGATTTAATTGAATATATACCGCCAGAAGATTAAAGAAATGCTGATGACTTTTTAGTTGTCAGCCTTTTTTATTCATCATAATACACTTTCAGTTTTAATGAATACACGACAAACACCTTACTCTTCTCCCCTTTCACTTTAAAACAGTCTTCATACCAGTGTTTTCTCTTCGTCATCCACAATCTGTTATCAGAAATGTCTATCTGCTCTACATCACTACAAAGCTGTAATCTCTGCGGATAGTAATCAAGAACATTCAGAATTTCCTGTATATCTCCTTTTACTGAATTCAGTAGAATTGCTATGAAACCTTTTTTACCAATCTTTTCACATGCCAATATCTTTTCTACTTCTGCTAACAACTCCAAAGGCAGTCTATACTTTCCCAACAGCGGATTTATCTGCTCTAAAAGAATCAACTGGCTTTTGTTATAGATTTTGATGTACATATCTAATCACCACCTTTCTTACATCAAAAAAATAATATATATTTATAAAATGCAAAAAGAGCAGTGGAAAGTACTTTCCAACCGTACATTCCACTACTCTTCTATGCAAACTTCTCTTACTCCACTTGGACTGTTTATTTTCTCGCGACGAGCTCGCGACAGAATCTGCGACAAAGGCACTTCACCCTTGCTTTCCCTAGTGATTTCCGTTTTATCTCCCCTAAAGCCCCTATTTTCAAGCAAAATAAAATCACCGTCCCCAGAGCTCTAAGCCTCTAAAAACAGTGATTTGGTAGTGCGCGATCAGGGGTTCGAACCCTGGACACCCTGATTAAGAGTCAGGTGCTCTACCAACTGAGCTAATCGCGCATCTTTGGTTGTCTGTGTTACGTTCTCCGTAACGACAAGATTTATTATATAATAAGGTTTTTAAAAATGCAAGTACTTTTTTTACTTTTTTTCATATTTTTTTATTTTTCTCATATATTGATATGGGGGTTGAATTTATGAGCCATATTATCCATTATGTTACAACCAATTTCAAAAAAATCTTTCATACTGTCTGCACAGAGATTATCTCCTGCATTCAAGGCACAGCTCTGCATTTTGTCCTGGTCGCTGCCTTTCTCGGAACACTGAATCATTTCCTGTATTTTTTATCCGGGCAGTCTCCAATCGTTGCACTTTTCTGCCCGGTTAATGAATCCGTGTGGGAACATTTGAAACTTTTATATTTTCCTTTTTTATTCGTAAGCATATGGGAATATCTGTCTCTGCATCCGGTTGTTTTACCGTTCTTTTACTGTCGGTATCTGGGTGTGCTTCTCGGAATGTTTTTTACTGTTTCTGTTTTTTACACATATTCCGGGATTCTCGGCCGGAATTTCCTGATCTTAGACATCCTGCTTTTTTATTCCAGTGTAATATTTTCATTTGGAATGTCTGAATATATTTCCGGCAAGACCCGTTCTCCTCACGAGACAGAACCTGGCTTTGTAGTCTCACTCTGGTTGATAACATCATTTTTCTTCTTTGTATTTACATGTTTTCCGCCAGATCTTCCGTTATTCTATTCAGCATAAGTACAACAAGCATCAACACATTTCCCTACATAATATAATTAATTATTCACACCATGATGTGCAACATAGCTGTTAAGATCCAATGCTTTGAACACATATCCCTGTGACTGATAATATTCAATAATTTTCGGCAGCGCTTCCACAGTTGTATCTTTTGTCTCGGAATCATGTGACAGCAGGATGATATTATTGTCATGGAAACTGGTTGCCTGATCCACAAGCTGTTCCGTTGTTCTCACGGCCCCGTCTCCCGAACTTCCATTCCAGTCATAATATTGATATCCTCTTGCCTGAACCTCCTGCGTAAGCGTTGTCATAATTCCCTTCGTGTAACTTGCAGATATGGTATTCGAAGATCCTCCCGGAAATCTGATAAAACACGGAACATAGCCGATCTCTTCTTTTACAAGCTGTCCAATCTGGTCAAGATCCTGAAAATATGCATCAACAGATGCATACACCTTTGCGTAATCATGAGAATATGTATGCATTCCGATCGTATGTCCCTTATCATAAGCCTTTTTGATCATATCTTTATATTCCGGCATGGCTCCTGTAACAAAAAACGTTGCTTTCGCATTGTATTTATCCAAAATGTCCAGCACCGCCTGCGTATTCTTAGACGGTCCGTCATCCAACGTCAGATAGACAACTTTTTCATCCGATTGTTCTGTTGTACCCACTTTTCTTCCTGGTTGAACTGCAAATTCACTTCTGTCATCTGCCTGATCTTTTTGGCCTTGATTTTCTTTATTGGATGCATCAGTTTCATTCTCATTGATCGTAAGTTTTTTTGCAGTTGCTTTTTTCTTTGATACTGCCTTTTTACTTTCCGTCTCGGCCGTTGTCATCGTTTTACCGGCATTCTTTTTTATAACATGCCCGCCGATTCCCACACCTATGATCACTGCTGCTATGCAGACTGCTGCAATCAGAATCTTTCTCTGTGCACGATCTTTTCGTCTTCTATTTTTTAACTTTTTCCTGCTCATACTTTTTTCCTCTTTAATTTTCAACTTTATTCTCACTTTTAAGTAATTGCTTTTTCTTTTTTACTATCATACCGCTTTTTTCCTTTTTATCAAGCCTTTTCTCGAGACTTTTTCACTACAATGTAGTATTGTAATAAATAGATTATCACTTACAAATGTCGAAAGGAGTTTTTAATATGAGTGAAAATGGAAATAAAGTCTGTCCTGTCAGCTGCAAAATCGAACATCACGCCATGATGTTCGCATTTCTCGCCAAACATGCAATTGAATTATGCGGTGAAGCCGGAAAAGACGCAATCCTTGCCGGAATGACTACCTATGGAAATGAGCGGGGTGCCCGCATGGCGGCAAATGCACTCGCACACGGTGATGAACTGACTACCATGACCAATCAGGCATACGGTGAATGGAAACCAGATTACGCCGGACAAATGGACTTCGGAACGCTTCGCACCGAACCGACACTTCAGACTTACATTGCCAAATGTGCCTGGTGTGAAGCATGGAAAAAGCATAATATTACCGAATACGGGAAATATTATTGCGTCAATGTAGATAATGCCGTTTACCAGGGTTTCCGTTCCGACTTCGTCTGTACACCGACTGCCACATCTATGAGCTGGGGCGGCAAGCGTTGTGAATTCGACTGGGGACACCCGCTCTCGCAGGAAGAGGTAAAAGAATTGGCTGAGAAAAAGGCCAAACTTGGGACTTCCTGTATGAAAGATTTTAATTTCCACACAGCACATTTAAAATATACCGTCAGTCAGGCTCTGATCCTGAATCTTGGTGAAAAAGGGGAAGAGGCAGTTAAACTTGCGCTTGCTGATTATGTAGATACATTTGGACAGGAATATCTGGATGTACTGAACGGTCTTTATCCGGTTGAATAGAATTTGCTGCTTATTGACATTGTTTTTTACTTTTCATATAAGAAAACTATGAAATCTATTTACATCCTGTTTTTTTATGCTAAAATGATAGATAAACACCCGATTCTATGAGGAGGTATCTATATTTTGAATAAACTAACAACCGAACATACACCTGACAATATTATTGCCAGCTGGCTCGACGATCATCAGGAAGAACTTGTACATACTGCCGATTACATTTTCCATCACCCGGAACTTGCATATCAGGAGACACTTTCTTCCAAATGCCTGGCAGATTATCTGGAAAGCCAGGGATTTAAAATAACATGGAAAACAGCCGGTATCGACACCTCATTTACCGCAGTCTGGGGAAGTGGAAAACCACTCCTTGGATTCCTGGCTGAGTATGATGCTCTGGCAGGTGTCGGACACGCCTGCGGACACAACCTGCTTGGAACTGCTGTTGCCGCAGCAGCCTGCGCATTAAAAGCCGATATGGAAGCAACCGGTGCTGCCGGAACGATCCGCGTCTACGGCTGCCCGGCCGAAGAGATCATGTCCGGCAAGATCGTGATGAACGATCAGGGAGTCTTTGATGACCTCGATGTTGCTATTACCTGGCATCCATTCGACCGCAACCGTGTCAGCAACGATATCTGGCAGGCGCAGGACATTAAGAACTACACATTCCACGGAATCAGTTCCCATGCCGCCAAAGCTCCTGAAAAGGGACGCAGTGCCCTCGACGCCGCTGAACTTATGAATGTAGGCGTCAACTATCTCCGTGAGCACGTACCGGGAGATGTCCGTATGCATTATGCCTACATTGATAACGGCCTTCCGGCAAATGTTGTTCCGGATATCGCGAAGACAAATTATTTCATCCGCTCCTACTTACGTTCCCGCACCGAAGATGCAAGCGAACGTGTAGACAACTGCGCAAGAGGTGCCGCTCTTATGACAGACACCACCGTCGATATCGAACTGGTTGCAAGCTGCAGTGAGATGAAAGTTAACCGGGTACTGACAGAATTATATTACGATGCCATGACCCAAATCCCGACACCGACTTATACACCGGAAGAACTGGATTTCGCAAAGCAGATTACAGAAGAAGCCGGGCTCATCAATGACGGGACACTATTCTCCGGCCTGGAACCGCTTGAAGATGAGCCGGTTCCGATCGCTATCGGCACAGATGCTTCACAGGTCAGCCACACGGTTCCGCTGATCACCTTAAGTGCCGCTACGATGTGTAAAGGCACCCCGCTTCATCACTGGGCTGCTGCCAAACAGGCCGGTATGACTATCGGACAGAAAGGTATGCTCTATGTTGCAAGATGTATGGCAGAAGGTACGAAATTATTGATGGAAACACCGGGAAGTATTGAGAAAGCGTGGGAGCTTCATAAGCTGACTCCTTAAAGCTTCTGTTCATAAGGAGACGGAGGATTTTTATAAATTCTCCGTCTCAAACAAAAAACTATAACAATTTATCCCCCAAGGAGGTTATAACTATGGTCACAAAAAAAGCGAGATCATTCTTCTTGCCGTAAAACCACAAAATGCACCAGAAGCTCTGTCACAGTGCAAAAAAGCCCTGGATGGAAAAGCTTTGATGTCCATCGTAGCCGGTGTCACTGTCGAGAGACTCCAGAATATGATCGATGACACACCTAGAATTTTAAGACTTCTTCCTAACACCCCTGCAATGGTATTCGAAGGTGCATTTGCACTCTGCTCCGACAACAATCTGACAGAGGACGAATTAGAAGCAGCAAAATCTATCTACAGCACGATCGGTGTGGTAGAAATGATTCCGGAGCACCTCTTAGATGCAGCCTGTGGCTTAAGCGGCGGAGGTCCTGCTTATGTAGCTATGTTCATTGAAGCCATGGCTGACGGCGGTGTAAAACAGGGACTCCCGCGTGCAACGGCATACCGCCTTGCAGCACAGACCTGCCTTGGTACTGCAAAGATGATTCTCGAAAAAGGAATCCACCCGGGCGAGTTAAAAGACATGGTTACATCACCGGGCGGAACAACCATCGAAGGCTGCGAAGCTCTCGAAAAGGCTGGTATACGTGGTGCTGTAATTGAATGCATCAATGTAAGTACAGAAAAATCCCGTTCATTATAATCATTGTCATTCTATGTCGATTAATGCGGCGGAATTATCAGACAAAAGAGGAGTTATCCACAGTTTCCCGTGGATAACTCCTCTTTTGTTGGGGATAACTGGAATTACTCTGCAAAATTTGTCGTTGAAATAAGCCGGGAGATTTTCAGAAATCCACCGGCCTATTTTACATTTTTTCTACATTTTCATCCTCTTTATCACCTTCAACCGTGTAAATTCTTCTCTCTCTTTCTCCTCCAGTGCATTACTGATCGTATGCACCAGATTCGTATACATCGGTATCGTAATATTCTTAAGCGCATTTGCCCGCTTCTGTGTCTTCTTGATATTTGCCGCCAGGCGGTACGCCGAGTTTTCCACCTCTGCCAGCTTGATCGTAAGCTCTTTCACTTCCCGGAAGGCTTCTCTTACGATATCCACCGACTCATGCGTTGTGCTGAACGAATACGTCAGATCATTCTGTTTCGCATCGTACTTAATGTGCGGAATCTCGGTTCCCATGATACTCCTGGTCTGCATCTTCAGAGAGTCTTCGATCGGAACGGTAAATGCCAGCTCCTGAACTTTGCTGATTCCATGTTCGATATTGGCACGCTGCAGGCAGGCGTATGCTTTTGTAAATGTCGCATCGATCTCTTCCTGAATATCTTTTGCCTCATCGATCAGTCCCATCAGTTCTTTCAGAAGAATATTCCGCTTCTTATCCATCAGATCGTAGCCCTGACGCGCAAGCATCAGAGAATTCTTCGCAAGCATCAGATTTCCCTTGGTAGGAAATTCTCTCGGATCCATATGCATCCCTCCTACTCTTCTGTCTCCAGCGTATCCCGCGTATCCTTCCAGTACTTCTCAATCAGCTTCGTATCAATACGGTCCAGTTCTTCCTTCGGCAGAAGTCCAAGCAGTTCCCATCCAAGATCCAAAGTCTCCATCATCGTACGGTTCTCCGTCGGTCCCTGCCCGATATAACGTTTTTCAAATTCTTCACCGAACTTCAGATACTGCTTGTCAATCGGCGACAATTCATCCTCGCCAATAACGGAAGCAAGGTTTCTCGCCTCTCCGACCTTCGCATAAGCGGAGAATAACTGGTTTGCAAGATCCTGATGATCTTCCCTGGTATATCCTTTTCCGATGCCGTCCTTCATCAGACGCGAAAGCGATGGCAGGATACTGATCGGCGGATAGACTGCCTGACCGTGAAGATTACGGTCCAGTACGATCTGTCCTTCTGTGATATATCCGGTAAGGTCCGGGATCGGATGTGTAATATCATCATTCGGCATGGTCAGGATCGGAAGCTGTGTTACGGAACCATTTGCCCCGTCCACAATACCCGCACGTTCATAGATTGTTGCCAGTTCACTGTATAAATATCCCGGATATCCTTTTCTTGACGGAATCTCACCACGCGAAGACGATACTTCACGCATGGCTTCTGCAAAGGAAGTCATATCCGTCAGGATAACCAAAATATGCATATTTTTCTCAAATGCCAGATACTCTGCTACCGTCAGTGCTACCTTCGGCGTGATCAGACGCTCCACCACCGGGTCATTCGCCAGGTTCAAGAACATACACACATGGTCTGCCACACCGCTTTCCTCGAATGTCTTACGGAAGAATTCCGCCACATCGTGCTTCACACCCATTGCTCCGAATACAACTGCGAACTGTTCATCCGAATTGTCACCAAGCGAAGCCTGCTTGACGATCTGTGCAGCAAGCTGATCATGCGGAAGTCCGTTTCCTGAGAATATCGGAAGCTTCTGCCCGCGGATCAGTGTCGTCAGTCCGTCAATTGCCGAGATTCCGGTACGGATATAGTTTCTCGGGTATTCCCGTCTGACCGGATTCAGCGGAAGTCCGTTTACATCCCGCTTCTCAGCATCTGTGATCGGTCCAAGGCCATCGATTGCTTCCCCGATCCCGTTAAATGTACGGCCCAGCATTTCCTCTGACACGGCAACTTCCATCGGATGTCCCGTAAGCCTCGTGTGGGTATTATCCAGCGACATATTTTCCGTTCCTTCAAATACCTGGATCACGGCCCTATCTTCATCCAGCTCCACGATACGTCCCATTTTCCTCGTATCATGATCTACAATAAATTCCACGATCTCATCGTAAAATGCATTTTCCACGCCTTCCAGTACGACGAGAGGGCCATTAATGCTGCTCAGTCCAAGATATTCTATTGCCATCTTACGTCCCTCCCTTTACGCATTTTTCTCGATGACGCGGTTATAAAAGTCATCAATATCCAGTTTATACAGATCCAGTAACTGCAGATTGTCATTCGGCACATCATACTTGATCGCAATGACCTTCTCAAATATACCTTCTGCCTTCAGCACCGACATCGGCATCCCCATCGCCACCAGTTTCCGGCTCGTCTTATACAGATACAGAATAACATCCATCATCTTGAACTGCTTCTCAAGTGATACACACGTATCATCCTTATGAAATGCATTCTGCTGCAGGAATCCCAGACGAATCACCTTCGCAATCTCCAGGATCAGCTTCTGGTCATCCGGAAGCACATCCCCGCCGATCAGTTTTACGATCTCCATCAGGCTGCTCTCCTGGTTCAGGATCGCCATCAGACGGTTCCGGTAATCAACGAATTTCGGCGATACATGATCCGAATACCAGCCGCTTAAGTCGTTCAGGTATTCACTGTAACTTGTCAGCCAGTGGATCGCAGGGAAATGTCTCGCATACGCCAGTGATTTGTCCAGTCCCCAGAAACAGCGCACGAAACGCTTCGTATTCTGCGTAACCGGTTCAGAAAAATCTCCTCCCTGCGGAGATACCGCTCCGATGATAGAGACCGATCCTGTCGCACCATTTAACGTCTGCATCATACCGGCTCTTTCATAGAATGCCGACAGTCTCGATGCCAGATACGCCGGGAATCCTTCCTCCGCCGGCATCTCTTCCAGTCGTCCAGAAAGCTCTCGCAGTGCCTCTGCCCATCTGGATGTCGAATCCGCCATGATCGCCACATCATACCCCATATCACGGTAATATTCCGCCAGTGTCAGTCCGGTATAAATGGACGCCTCACGGGCAGCTACCGGCATGTTCGATGTATTGGCGATCAGCGTCGTTCTGTCCATCAATGGATTGCCCGATTTCGGATCGACCAGCTCCGAAAACTCTTCCAGAACCTGTGTCATCTCATTTCCACGCTCGCCGCATCCGATATATATGATAATATCCGCATCCGACCATTTTGCGATCTGATGCTGGGTCATCGTCTTACCCGTTCCGAATCCTCCCGGGATCGCAGCCGTTCCACCTTTTGCAATCGGGAACATCGTATCCAGAATTCGCTGTCCTGTTACCAGCGGCACACTTGCCGGGAATCTCCGGTTCACCGGTCTCGGTACACGGATCGGCCAGTGCTGGGTCATCGAAAGTTCTCGTTTTTCTCCATTGAACAGTTCAATCGTAACCAGCGTCTCATCAATCGTATATTCACCATCCGGAACCACCGATACAACAGTCCCTTCTACTCCCGGCGGAACCATGCATTTGTGCAAGATAGCCCGCGTCTCCGGCACTTCCGCAATGATCGTTCCACCCTGTACCATATCGCCTTCAGCCACTGTGATATGCGTCTCCCAGAGTTTCTGACGGTCCAGTGCGTCCACACTGACACCACGGGTGATAAATGCCCCGCCCTTGTCAGCGATCCGCTCCAGCGGTCTCTCAATACCGTCAAAGATATTATTCAGGATGCCGGGTGCCAGCGTAACCGACACTGCCGCTCCCGTACCTTCCACAAGTTCTCCCGGATGCAGTCCGGAAGTCTCCTCATACACCTGTACCGTCGTCCGGTCCTTATCCAGGGAAATGACTTCGCCAACCAGCTTTTCTTCTCCCACATGGACCATTTCCGACATCTTAAAATCCGTCTTCCCTTTCAGGTAAATGACCGGGCCGTTGATGCCATATATCTTTTCTGTCTTTCCGCTACTCACCCTTTACACCTCCCCGGAACTGGAATTTCTGGTATTCATTCTCCAGTGCACCTTTGAATGCATAGTCCACCAGGACATTCTTCTCAGGCACAACCGCACGCACCCCGCCGATAAAATCCACTTTGCTGATCGTCAGCGTCATTCCCGTACGTTCTTCCAGATATGTCTTCTTGTCTGCATCAGACGGATTGATATAGATCGTCATCGCCATCCCCGATGCAAACTGTGCTGCTTTCTCTATATAACGGATCAGAATCTCTTTATACTCTTCTGTTCTCATAAATGCCAGAAGCTTTAACTGTACTTCTTCGAACAGTTCTGTCTTAAGTTCTGTCTGTATCTTACCCATCTCACGTTTTAATTCAAGCTGCGCCTTTGACATCGCCATATTCAGCTGCTGTTTTGCAGTCACACTCTCCGCACGCACTCTCGTCTCCGACTGCCGTCTGGCTTCGATCTGGTGCTGCTCGAACACACTTCGAAGCGCATTCTCATGCTGCTTTACGATCGCATTCGCCTCCGCTCTTGCTTCTTCCATCGCCGCCATCCGGATATGCGTGATCTTCTCTTCGTTTGTCAAATGTGCCACCTTCTTCCTGTCTATAATTTCAACCCTATCGCTTCATTTACATACGACGTGATAAAATCTTTCTTACGTCCGGTCCCGTGTCTGTCAGGAATCTCGATCAGAAGCGGCATCGTCCGCTCCAGCTTGATCTCGTCTATCAGGTCCGGGAATTCTCTTCCGAATTTCTCCGTCAGCAGAATCACACCTACATCCTTATCCTCCATGGCATTTTCGATCGCACACCGGAGTTCTTCTCTTTCATGTACCACGATTCCGTCTACCCCTGCGAGACGCATTCCTGTCAGAGTATCGATATTATCACTGATCAGATACATCTTCATCTTACAATTTACCTAAAATCATGAAGGAGATGATCAGTCCGTACAGACACACACCTTCTGCAAGACCTACGAAGATCAGCGACTTACCAAGTGCACTGGAATCCTCGCTGATTGCCCCAAGAGCCGCACTTGCTGCACTTGCAACGGCGATACCACCACCGACGCAGGAAAGACCGGTTGAAAGTGCTGCTGCCAGGTATCCGAATCCGGTTGCGTTCGATGCCGTATTGCCGGCTGCTTCTGCTGCCTGTACCGGATCTCCCGCAAAGAGCATGATTCCCGCGATCAAGACAGTACTAAAGAAGAAAAATACATTCGTGCCGATGGCTCTTTTATAACGCTTCTTCGTCCTCTGTCCGATCAGGAAATATCCGAATGGAATTACAATGCTAAGTAACAATGTTGCAATTAACAATAATCTAACTGTCAGGCTCATATTTTTGTCCTCCTGTAAATATATCTCTGAATTCTGTCTTATTATTTTTCCTCTACAGAACCTGCCACTGGCAGCTTCTTTCGAACGCATGGCGATTTATCCTCTGGATCACAAAATCGCTTAAATCGTTCCTTTACTTTTCGTCACTCTGGCTGTGAAACGGCTTGAACTCCCGTCCGGTTCCCTTATAGAACCTGCTGAACATCTCATAATATTCCAGACGCAGTACCTGGATACCGACGACCAGACCTTCCAGTCCGCACACCAGCACATTTCCAAGCACAAACACGATCCAGTTCGTATGCCCCGCACTTGCGCCGGATAACATCAGCACAACCTCCATCATCGCCGCATGGCTGACGGCAAATGCACCGATACGCACATAAGAAATGGTATTGGAGAAATAGCTCAGCATCGTCTCGAACAGTTCGAAGAACGCCTGCACGAAGAACATTACCTTGCCCTCTTCCATCTTCTTATGCTGCTTTGTCACCAGATTTCCCAGCGGTTCCTTGAATACGAACAAGATCACCGGAACTCCCAGGAAGATCACCATCAGGATATTGCCCGGAACCTTATGTCCCGTCATGTAAAGCACGATCGTCAGCACCAGGAATCCGTAGAACACCAGTCCCGCGATTCCATTATGGGAAAATAACATATTTTCCACATCATGACTCTTGATCGAATTAATCACGTTAAAGATCATCACCAGGATATTCAGTCCCATGCCAAATGCAATGGCAACCACAAATACTGTGTTGAGCTGTCCGATAAACGGCAGGTTCGTCATCGCATCCACCGGCCTTAACCAGTGTGCCTGTATCACATCTTCGAATCCGAAGATACTTCCGAACATGAATCCAAAGAATGTTGAGAACAGTCCCGCAATGGATATGATCCCAGCCAGGTTGATCTTCTTAATCAGGTACAAAAGCCCGCCGAATACAAATAGGCATAAGCCCTGGCCGACATCCCCGAACATCGCACCAAAGATAAATGTATACGTCAGTGCCACGAACATCGTCGGATCCATCTCATCATTTGCCGGAAGCCCGTACATCCGGATGAACATCTCGAACGGCTTGAAGAACCTTGGATTCTTAAGCTTCGTCGGCGGCTCTCCGAAGAATTTCTCCTTGTCTTCTTCTACAACAACGAATACCTTATCATCATTCTTCGATTCCGCCAGGAATTTGTTCACATCATCTTCGCCCATCCATCCGCACAGGATGTAATAGTCTTCTTTATTATCTCCCTCTTCGATCCTTGCCGCCAGCTTGCGGACATCAAAGTTCGTAGCCAGTTCTTCCAGACGCGTCTTCGCACCTCGGAGCTTTGCGGCATTCTTTGCCATCAGCTCACTGATCTGTTTTTTAATCCCAGCAATCTCTTTCTGTTTTTCTTCAATTTCTTTTTCAAGCTCTTCACAGGCCTGCGCCGGCGTTCCTATGTATTCGGATGGAATTGCAATCCTTTCAAAATGTAAGGAATTGAATACCGAATCCACCTTACTGGAATCCGCATTCGATACGAAATAACATCCGTATACATAATTTTCATTCCTCGTACCTTCGATAAATACCGCATTCAGATCATCAAATAAATATTTTTCCAGACGTTTGTAATAATTCACATCTACCCGTCCGAACCGGACTTTCATATATTTATACTTTAATGATTTCTGCATATCCAGTTCCAGTGTCCGGAACGGCTCCATGATCAGAAGCTTTTCTTTGTATTCATCTACCTGCTTCTTCGTTAACTCTTTCTTCTCCAGCAGATCCAGATAGTCATGATTGACATCCCGGATCAGGTTCAGCATATCCTCCTGATTCATCGATACATCGATCCTCTGGTCTTCATCCGCTAACAGTGCGCTGAACTGTTCTGCCTTCGCAAGCGGCTCTTTGTATGGATTGACTTCCACAAAAGGCTGCAGGTTGTCGGTCGTCTTAAGCTCCGCCGCCGCATTCTCAAGCTGCATCTCGTATTTCGACAGATACACCTCGCAGACACGGTCGATATCATTCTTCGGTCCGCTGATGCTTAAGAACTTCATCTTAACAATCATTGATTCACACCTCCTAAGTATCCTAATGTCTCTCCCTTCGTCAAACCGTAACGGATACACTCAAGGGCTGTCGTTAGTTTATAGATTTCTTCTTCTTTCAGGAACAGATACGTATTGACGATCGCGATCGAATACGGATCATTCCTTTTATCAGTCAGGTAGAACTTCCGCAGGCAGTCGCGATACATCTGTTCCAGTGTTTTATCCGTCTGCATATAATTATATTTTCCTGCATAGTACGTCTTTTCCACTTCTGCTTCAAACTGTTCCAGTGTCGGCGTCTCCACCAGTGTCTTGAATTCTTCTACTTTTATCCGATAGTGGATCGGGATCGTCATCGAATAGATATCCGGCGGAAGCATATGATAATACTTCTTCGCACGGTAGATCCACTGAAGATTCAGAAGATCGATCTTCATTCCATAGTCCTTTAAGAATATCTTCTGCTCATGTCCTTTCAGAACCCGTTTTCCCTTTTTCCACATCGTAGAAAAATAATACAGATCCAATGCCAGATCATAATCAAACAGCGTTCCCGCTCCGGAATCTCTGATTCTGGCAAGCGCACCATAATATTCCGTATCCCGTAAGTTATCTACAAGCTCGTCGATATTTTTCGAAGTTATCAACCGGTCTATGGAAATTTGTGAATATCTGTCGAAAAACTCTTTCTTGTATTCCAGATCAAATGGTTTCTCATAATGATTGAACACGATCCTCAAACAGTAGTTGATCAGATCGACTTCATACCGTTTCCAGTATAATTTTAAGAACGTCTTCTGCTCCATCCCGGCAAACCGGAAGATCCTCGAATAATCATCGAACAACGACTGATACAGGATCTTCTCCACATTTCCCCTGTGATATAAGGAAACATCCATCCGCTCCACATATGGTGCATACGCCGTCTTGTCTTTCAGATATTCGATTGCTTCTGTCACTGTACCAAGACCTGCGATCGTATCATAATCTTTCTCTTTCAGAAGCTTCGCCGACATCGCACGTACCTTTGTCGTGATCCCGCTGTAAGCCATCACATTTCCCATACGCTACACCTCGATCATATGTCTTACGATTTCCTCTGCATAAATGTCATGATTTTCTTCGTATTCCCTCTTCAGATCATCAATCGCCTTCTGGTCCTTCTTCCGTTCCCGGTCCAGAACTTTCTCTACTTCCTGCTGCGACTTTGCTTTTATCTTCTCCAGTTTTTTCTGTGTCTCTTCTTCCAGGTCCCGGTCAAATTGATTCCTTTCTTCCTGTATCTGTTTTTCAATTTCACTTTTCTGCTGTCTGGCATGCTCTACGATCGCCTCCGCCGTTTCTTCCACTTCAGCCAATTTCTCAATAACAGAGTTCATAAGCCGCCCTCCTTTTTGCACATTTCACAACGAATAATTGTTACTTTTTTATCCATGTTATAATAATACACCTATTTTCTAAAATTACCACTATCATTTTGTATATATTGTATTATTTTTCTCAATTCTTCTGACAATTTCCACTTCCATTGACTTTTTCCTGCACAGACGCTAAACTAAGAACGATTTGCAAAATGTCAGAAAATCCTTGCAAAACCATTGATTATAAGGAGGAACACACATATGCGTCTTAGAAATATACCACGTGCAGAGAGCGTTCTCGAAGCCTGCAAAGAAGTTGTTAAGAATCCGGAAAGCTTATGCGGACACTGGAATCAGGAGTTCCAAAATGAACGACCGCTGCACATCGAGATCGGTATGGGAAAAGGTCAGTTTCTTCTGACTCTCGCAGCCGAAAACCCACAGATCAACTACGTCGGCATCGAACGCTATTCCAGCGTCTTATTACGTGCCGTTGAGAAATTCCAGGAACTGGAAGCCGAAGGAAAAGCTCCTGCCAACATCCGATTCATCTGTATGGATGCGAATGACCTGCCGACGGTATTCGCCCCAGCGGAAGTATCCCGTATCTACCTGAACTTCTCCGATCCATGGCCAAAGGCCCGCCATGCAAGAAGAAGACTGACATCCAACGAATTTTTCAAGCTTTATGACAAAGTCCTGACTGCAGACGGAACCGTAGAATTCAAGACAGACAACCGTCCGCTCTTCGACTTTTCCGTAGAAGAACTTAAGACTTCCGAACTGTTCGTTCTGGATCAGCTTTCCTATGATCTTCATAATGACAGTAAGATGAACCAGGGAAATATTATGACCGAATATGAAGCAAAATTCTCTTCCATGGGCAATCCGATCTGCAAACTGATCGCAAAACGCAGATAAAGGAACCTCTTCCCTTTCCTTTCATATATTAATAGAGAGCATATCTTATGCTCCTGTAATCCTGTGAAAGGGTGGAAGCTTATGTTACATCTGACGACACAAAACTTTGAAAGCTTCAGGGCCTGTCACTGGCAGCTTTCTTCTGATGCACCGGCGGGTGAAAGCACGGACCATCCCGTGTTTGCCGTAGTCATGTTCTACGCCGTCTGGTGTGGAAAATGTGCAATGATGCGTCCCATTATAGAAGATCTCGAAAAAAAATATCAGAAAAAATATTCCGGCAGCATTCGCTTTTTTGAAGTAGAGACCACAGAATCCGGACTTCTCGCAGCTGAGTATCAGACAGATCTTCTTCCGACATTTCTCTTTTTCAAAGACCAGGAACTGATCGCTGTCATGCAGGGGATGATATCACAGAACGATTTTGACGCACGTCTACAGAAAATCTTTAGAAATAGTTAATTTATATTTCCTAGGAAAACATAGTTTTTTATGCTATATTTAAGAAGTAACAGGGATAAATATATTTAATAAAAAGGGGGCATGGTGAACACACCACGCATTATGAAAAATTTAAAAAGAGCATTACCAGTTGCCATGGCAGTTGTACTTGGTTCTACTGCGGCACCATTGGTCGTAAAGGCAGATTCATCTAAAGTTGTAACACTTGGAGCCAACCTGTCAGATTCACAGAAGAATTCCATGTATGAGTACTTTGGTACCTCTTCTGACAAAGCAGAAGTCATCGAAGTTACCAATGCAGATGAAAGAAAATATCTCGAAGGGGTCGCTCCGGAAGAACAGATCGGTACCCGTACCTACAGCTGTTCATATGTAGAGCCGACCACAAGCGGCGGAATCCAAGTAAAGGTTTCCAACTTAACTTATGTTACAAGTTCTATGATCTCCAGTACACTTCTTACATCCGGTGTTGAGAACTGTAACGTTATCGCTGCTTCTCCGATCGAAGTATCCGGAACAGGCGCACTGACAGGAATCATGATGGCTTATGAGAAAGCCACCGGAACAACTCTGAACGAAGATCAGAAGGCTGCCGCAACCGACGAACTTGTCACAACAGGAGATCTGGCAAATGATATCGGACAGGACAAAGCCGAAGATGTCATGAATGATGCCAAAGAAAGCGTTATTGAAGACGGCTTAAAAGATGAAAACGATATTCAGGATGCAGTGGAAGATGCTGCCAAGAATAACGATGTCACTCTGACACAGGAACAGATCGACAAGATCACTGAACTGTTAAAGAACATTTCCCAGTATGACTATGATGTCAAAGCACTGAAGAATACACTGAACAACATCGACGGAAAGAGCGAGGGATTCTTCTCCAACCTCTGGAATTCCATCAAAGGAATCTTCGGCGGCAGTGACAGCTCTGATGGCGGAATCATCAACAATACGGATGACAGTGCACTCGGCGATGATGTCGTAAGTAACAGCACACTGGATTCTTCCGACAACTCTTCTTCGAACAATTCCGACAGCGCAGATAATTCTTCCGACAGCAGTTCGGATGACAACAGCGATGACAGCGGATTCTGGGGCAAGATCAAGAAATTCTTCAAGGATCTGTTCGGCGGAAGCGATTCTAAAAAAGACAATTCAGATAAGAGCAAAAACGATGCCAATACAGAGGACAGCAAAGATACTGATGATGATCAGTCTGACGACACACAGAATGATTCTCTGAACAGTGATGCAGATTCTTCAGATGCCGGCACAACAGACAACTCTGCTGATGATTCTTCACTGAATAACAGTGCCGATGATCAGTCCGATACTCAGAGCAGCTTACCAGGCAGCAGCGAATCAGATTCTTCCAACTCTAATACGTCTGATTCCACAGCTAACGGCTCTGCCAACTAGACATAAGCATTAGCAGGTAATTATAGTAACAAACGAATTATAATGACAATACAGCAAACCTGCCACTGGCAGCTTTTCTTGCATACTTTAGTATAAAAACACCGGGAAGCTTAAAAAAACTTCCCGGCGTTTTTTATTTTACTTCATTCAAATTAAAATCTCTCTATTCCAAAATTTAAATAATCCTAAAATTACTCCTCTTAAAATTCAAACACAGCAACTCCGTAAGGCGGCAGCTTATAAGCAAATGAATACGGTCTTCCATCACATTCTTTTGCCTCAGCCTTATAGATCTTCTTCCTTACCTCTCCGGTTCCGCCGTATTTTTCCTCATCACTGTTCAGAATCAACTTATACTGTTTCTTTCTCGGAACTCCGACTCTGTAATCATCTCTTGCCATCGGCGTAAAGTTGCAGACGAACAACAGATTCTTCTTTGCACCTTTGGAATGTCTCATGAAACTATAGATACTTCTGTATCCATCATCCGCATTGATCCATTCAAATCCTTCCCAGCTCTGATCCATCTCATACATCGCCTTATGACTCTTATACAGATGAAGCAACGCTTTTACCCACTCTTTCATCTGCTGATGCTCCGGCTCAGCCAACAGGAACCAATCAAGTTCTCTTTCCTCGCTCCATTCACGAAGCTGTGCGAATTCCTGCCCCATGAAAAGAAGCTTCTTACCGGCGTGTCCCATCATGAATGCATAACCAGCTTTAAGGTTAGCATATTTATCAAATCCCAGTCCCGGCATCTTATTAAGCATCGAACACTTAAGATGTACCACTTCATCATGCGACAATACCAGGATATAATTCTCACTGTATGCATAACTCATGGCAAATGTCATCAGATGATGATTATCCTTACGGAAATATGGATCCAGCTTCATATATTCCGTGAAATCGTGCATCCATCCCATATTCCACTTCAGGCTGAAACCTAAACCGCCTTCTTCCACATCACCGGTAACCTTCGGCCATGCTGTAGATTCTTCTGCGATCATGAGTGCTCCCGGATTTCTTCCAAGAACAACAGAGTTCAAATGTTTGAAGAAATCAATCACTTCAAGGTTCTTATTCTCACCATACTTATTCGCTACCCATTCGCCATCTTTCCGTCCATAATCCAAATATAACATAGACGCAACAGCATCTACACGAAGTCCGTCTATATGGAATTTTTCAATCCAGAACAATGCATTGGAGATCAGGAAATTGCGGACTTCATTTTTTCCAAAGTCAAACACTTTTGTTCCCCAGTCCGGATGTTCTCCAAGTCTTGGATCTGCATATTCATACGTCGCAGTTCCGTCAAAATCAGCAAGTCCATGTGCATCCTTCGGGAAATGGGCCGGTACCCAGTCCAGAATGATACCGATCTTATTTCTATGCAGATAATTGATCATCCATGCGAAATCTTCCGGTGTTCCATACCGGGATGTCGGTGCATAATAACCAGTCACCTGATATCCCCAGGAACCGTCAAACGGATGCTCCGCGATCCCCATCAGCTCCACATGTGTATAACCCATTTCTTTAATATATTTGGTAATTGCTCTGGCAAACTCTCTATATGTATAGAAACCTTCATCTTCCCGTCCCGGATGGCGCATCCAGGAACCAATATGTGCCTCATAGACAGACATCGGCTTATGCTTATGATTCCAGGTCTTTCTGTGGGTCATCCATTCTGTATCCGTCCATTTTATATTCTCGATATCTGTAACTCTGGATGCTGTTCCAGGTCTTAATTCCGCATAATTGGCATATGGATCTGCCTTAAATATCTGTTCTCCCGAATAAGTCTCAATACAATACTTATACATCTGATTTTTCTTCACACCAGGTATAAAACAGGTATAGATTCCCAGAGGTTCTTCTCTCTTCATCGGGTTCGCCTCTGTATCCCATTCATTGAACTCTCCGACTACCGAAACTGCCTGTGCATGCGGTGCCCATACCGCAAAATACACACCTTTTTGTTTTCCGTCCTGTACCAGATGTGCACCCAGCTTCTTATAAATCTCGTAATGATTTCCCTGTCCGAAAAGGTATTGATCCAGCTCGCCTATTTCATACGGTTTCTTCTTTTTTTCAGCCATAATTACCCCTCGCATTCTGTTGCATATTTATAATAACATTATACTTTACAAAAGAGCAAAAAGAAAGAGTTTTGACAGTTTAGTTTGTCAAAACTCTTCCAAAATCTGACTTAAATTTTAAAATCTTCTTCTTTCAGAATAATTCTGTCAGAATCATCTGTTCCCTTACCAAATACTCTTCGTGCAAGGTGTTTTACATTTGCTTTCTGTGAATGAGCAATTGCTTCATCCATGATCTCTTTAACTTCTGCAACAGATACTGCATGGTCTTCTCTTTGCATTACATCGATACGGCTGTACAGTGCAAGGATTCCCATCTCATCCAGTTTATATCCATTCTCTTTCGCATATGTCTGACCGAATGTTACCAGCTCATCATTAATGAATACCGGAAGTTCCAGTTTCGAACTGAATTTCTTCTTGAATTCCGGATTAGCTGTCATCAGACGCTCCAGAGGTTTTCTCTGATCTTCCAGTACGAAAAGTAATTCACCTGTCTTCTTTTCCATCAGATAATTAAGTTCTTTTACCGTTCTTGAATTCAGCTTGCCAGCATGTTCAATGATGATTGCTCCTCCACGAAGCTTCTGGATGATATTCGTAAGTTCTTTCTTATTCAAAGACTCACCTGTAACGATTGCTACTTTACCCTGTTTCAGATTTCTCTGTTTCTGGATTGCTTTTACAATATCAACCGCAAGAACTGTTTTACCAGATCCTTTTCTTCCGATTACCAGAAGGTTTCCTGTCTTGGAAGTACCCTCTCTCTGGGCACGTCTGTCATTATCAAGAACCTCTACGATCTGTTCACTCATTCCTCTTACCGGAACGAAATATGAGAATAACTTCTTCTGTTCTTCCGTAAGTCCTGCCTTTAATCCGATTTCACTCGTTGCACTCAGATCATATCTTCCTGTTACAACGAATCCGGTATCAAATGGAACTCCACCTTTTGACTTTTTAATTCTTGCCTGGATCTCTTCTTCGGATGGCTCTTCAATCTCTAATTCTTCTGTGTCATCCTCATCTTCGATCTCTTCTTCGTCAAAATCTTCTTCCTCAAAGTCTCCTTCATCAAGATCCTCTTCCTCAAAGTCAGCTTCGTCAAAATCTTCCCCTTCAAGGTCTTCGCCAAAATCAAGCTCTTCGTCATCGTCGATCTCTTCTTCGTCGAAATCCTCTTCGTCCATATCTTCTTCAAAGTCGCCTTCGTCAAAATCGGTTTCGTCATCATCTATGTCTTCAAAGTCGTCTTCGTCATCGTCTTCGTCAAAATCGGCCTCGTCAAGATCGGCCTCGTCAAGATCTTCTTCCTCAAAGTCAGCTTCGTCAAAGTCTTCCTCGTCGAAATCTTCTTCCTCAAAGTCGGCTTCGTCAAAGTCTTCTCCTTCAAGATCTTCTTCCTCAAAGTCGCCTTCGTCAAAGTCTTCCCCTTCAAGATCCTCTTCCTCAAAGTCAGCTTCGTCAAAATCACCTTCCTCGAAACTGCTTCCGTTCATATCCAGTCCGGCGAGCTCATCTTCGATTCCTTCTATGAAATCTTCATCCATTCCCGGACCGTCTTCAAGTTCTTCCTCATAAATCTCATCTTCGGAATCTTCATTTTCACTCTCCATCTCTTCCATCAGACGGACAATGTCATCCGGTATTCTCTGTGTATTTCTTTCAGATTCTTTCTCGTCGGCTGCCTCTTCCTCAGCTTTTCTTGCTGCCTCTTCCTCGGCTTTTCTTCTGGCTTCTTCCTCAGCTGCTTTTCTTGCTTCTTCTTCAGCCTTTCTTCTGGCCTCTTCTTCAGCTTTTCTTCTGGCCTCTTCTTCAGCTTTTCTTCTGGCCTCTGCTTCAGCTGCTTTTCTTTCTACTTCTTTGCGCTCTTCTTCCTGACGGATTCTTGCCTGTTCTCTTTCCTTCTGGAGACGCTCCTCATCTTTGGCTTTCTGCTTTGCAATCGCCTCTTCATGATCTTTCTGTTTTGCTTCCCATTTCTGAAGGATATCATCGATCATCATCTGACCGTTTGCCAGGATTTCATCCTCGCGCTCTTTCATTGCTTCTTCTTCAATATTAATACCGCTTGCAACAGCAACACCCTGTGCCAGAGCTTCTTCTAATGTAGCCCCCGTAACTACCTGTTTGATTGCTGATGTATGCTCTTCAGGTGTCTCAACAGATGCTTCCGGTTCTTCTTCCCTATACATCGGAGTCTCTTCCACTGCTGCAGTTGCTTCCGGTACAACTTCCTCCGGTACGACATCTGCCTGTGCGGCTTCCTCCGGTATTTCAAACTCTTCCTGCATCGGAACCGGCTCCGGCGGAATCTCCTGTACTTGTGCATCATCTATTCTCTGCACCGTACTTTCCTGTACCTCTTCCTCAGAACCTTCATCATATTCATTCTCATCGTCAACTTCTTCCAATGTTGACTCCGTCTGTTTTACAGGTTCCGGCTGCTTCTTTACTGCTCCCGGACGGCTGTCATATTTTTCCTGCTGAAGCGGCGTCAGTGGCTTATACTTCATCTTAAGTTCCATCGCCAGGTATACATACTTTCCTTCGCTGAACCAAAGAATCAGGTCATCACATTCTTCCAGACATTCCGCAGTCATTCCCGCCTCATCATATAACTTGGCAAGTTCATATGCCCATTTTTCAATATATTCCGCTTTTTTAAATTCTTCCAACGCCGCAATCTGATCCGAAAGTGCTGCTCCCTGAGTTCTCAGGATCTTATACTTCAGGATATATTGATTCGGGTCTTTTGGCGCCAGCTTAACAAACTCTTCATAACAGTCTGTCGCTTCTCTGATATCCTTAATCTTTAATGCCAATGTACCTAATCGATATACGATTTTACGGCTTCCCGGTGCTCTGTCAAATGCCAGGAATAAGATATCTCTCCCTTTCTTAAATTCTCCGTTATATTCATAAATCTCACTTACCGTATTAAGCATAGAAGCGTTCTTTACTCTTCGCCAGTCTATACTCTCAGCAATATCCATTGCTTTCTGGTATTCCTTTTTTTCCAGATGATCAAGCATCTGCTCGGTCTTTACCCTATATTCATATTTATCCAATATTTCTCACCTCAAATATTTATTTTAAAAAAGCGTATTTCCCTACAATTTTACTTATATAAGTTTATCATATGACCTGTCTATTGTCAAAATATCCGGTTAAATATGTTAAAAAAATATTACAAAAGTTACAAAAGTTTATAATTTATTGTCGGCAGCTTCTTCTGAATGCATGGCAATGCCGAAAACCTGCCACTGGCAGCTCCTTACGAACGCATGGCGATAAAAAAACAGCCATCATAATTCTTTTTATTATGATGGCTGTTACATATTCAATTTTATCATATACTTTTCATTTGTTTCGGAGAATTAATTATTATTTTATTCCCTGACGCCTTTTTATGTATTTCAATGATCTTTTACTCATTGTCCTACATGTTCATTCAAATCTACTATTCATGTTTCTTTACACATTTTAATAATATATTTAAATATATGGTATTATGTTCAATATGTTTACAGTTTTTTTATTTTTATTATCCGGTTTTATTTTCTCCGTTTATTTTTATTATTATCTGAATCTCCTCTACCGGCCTTTTTATCTATTATTATAAAGGCTTACTCTATGGGAATTTTTAACTGTCATACCACTAACATATTGATTCGATGATTCTACTGTGTCCATTGGATTAAGCCTCCTTTTCATAAATTTCCAATCAACATATCTCACCGACATATGAAATATTTTTTATCCTTATAAACTTTTTTCATTCTTTATACACATAAGATATAAATGATATTTATTACCTTGTCTCTTTCATTAAGATTATTCCTATATCCCCGTGATATCATTTTATAATCTTACTTCATCCATTCTCTATCTTTACAATATACTTTACGATATCTAATATTCGATGCATTACCAAATACTTTATACCTATATATACATTTTAGATTTCTAAATGAATCGGAACTCTGATAATAAAAATTCTCTTATAAAATATATGCTATAGAATTTTCAAGATTCCCTTTCTCGTCAGGAGTCCTTTTTGTTTATTTCGGATTTCCTTTGGATTGATTATATAATATCATCCGCGTTTTATTTTGTCAATACTTTTTGCGATTATTTTCTTTTATTTTTCATTATTTTATTTTTTGCATTAAATTGTCTGATTTTTATATATTTATTTTAATGTTTGCACAATACTATACAGTTTCTCTGTAACCATATTTGTCAACATATCACCTTTTTAATTGTTAACCACGCAAAATGTGTAGTTGACATTTTGCGCATTTCATTTTATACTGCTTTTATATTTTGATATGAATCTAAAGGAAAGGAGTTCTGCCAGCCGGCAGACAATTACTACTATGAATAACACAGCAAACAGCACAACAACGAAAAGACTCTCCACCCGTAAACTGGTTCTGATCGCCCTGATGACTGCGATCACCTGTATCTTCGCTCCTATGGCGATTCCGATCCCTGTCAGTCCGGTACCAATCAGTCTTACCAACCTGGTGATCATGATCAGTATCTATGTACTTGGATTTAAAGATGCAACGATCAGCTATATCGTATATCTGTTACTTGGCCTTGTCGGTCTTCCTGTATTCTCTGGTTTCACCGGCGGATTAGGTAAGCTTGCAGGTCCTACCGGCGGATATCTGATTGGTTTTATCTTCCTCGCACTGATCGCAGGACTGTTCGTTGACAAATTTCCAAAGAACAGAATCCTGGCCGTTGTCGGTATGCTCATCGGTATGGCGATCACTTATATCTTCGGTACAGAGTGGCTTGCAATTCAGTTAAAAATGTCCTTTGTTGCAGCACTTTCTGTCGGAGTTATCCCTTATCTTGCCGGTGACGCAGTGAAGATTATCATTGCGATCATTGTCGGACCTGTGCTTCGCAGCCGTCTGAGTCATATGCAGTAACAGTTACATCTACAGAACTTGCCACTGGCAGCTTCTCTTGCATACTTTGGTATCTAAAAAACACACAATACCGATTATATGATTCCTTCTGTTTCGGTATTGTGTGTTTTATTTTCCCTTCTGGAACCTCGACTATAAAACTTCCGGTTTTACAATATAATATCTCCCATTTTCTTGCCGGTATCCATATCATAAGCCTCGATAATATTTCCACTGATCACGTATAATGTATCTTCTATATAAATCCCCCGGATACCTTGCGAAGTATTTCCATTAATCTCTTCTTTCAGGATTGTTTCAAACTTTTTCTCTTTTCCATTATAAGTCAGCAGGCAGTACGTTTCCCCATTCTGGATGTAGCCGGAGAACCCGATCCTATTTTTCTGCTGATCGGCCAGAACGGATTTGTAATCGTATGCTGCATTTGTTCCATACAGATCATCCAATACAAGGGTTGATTCTTCTTTTACATCCGTTCTGTCGGTAATATCGAACATGGTGATTTTTACACCTTCCGACACCCCTGATTCTTCATCGGTTGACATGCCGATTCCAAGTAATTTATCTTCTCCATAGAAATGCAGATATTCTGAAAATCCCGGGATTTTTAATTTGCCGAGAATCTTTGGTTTCTCCGGATTGGACAGATCCACGCTGAACAACGGGTCTACCTGCTCATATGTCACGAAATATCCTGCCTCTTTCATGAATCTTGCAGAATAGATGGATTCCCCTTTTGCCAGATTCTCGATAGAACTGATCTTATCCAATTTCTTATCTAAGATTGTTACCAGATTTTCATCATCATTGGTTGTAAATAATCTTAAGTTCCCTTTATATTCATCCAGTGAAAATGTATCATTCAGATATCCTTTTACTTTTCCCTGAGCTACGGCCTTTAGCTTGCCCTTTCTATAAGAAATCTTGCGAAGTGTCGTCACAGTCTGATTATCCTGCTGCCATTCTGATTCATAATAGTAGATATTTTTTCCACTTACATACATTTGACCGCCTTCGGAGAGAATTGCCTTATTATCCACTGTTTTATCCGGTTTGCTGATGTCCACGGAACTGATCACTTCATACATTGTTCCACAATTCACCGGCGGCAGACAGATACTGGTCTGGCTCATCTCTTTGCCATTCACCAGAGGCACATAGGTGACCGGTTTATCTTTGACCATGTCGCCACCTGTATAGTATTCACTGAACAGATACAGATATCCGTCTGCCATACGAGACGAATTGTAAGTACCACTCTGTGTTACCTCGCCTTCTTTTACCGGCTTTTTAATATCGCGGATGTCATAAGTGACCGCCGCTGTTTTAGTCTGATTCCAGGTATCTGTGTTCGTCTGCTTTTTGTTACTTTTATCTGCACATTCTTTCTGACATACAGCCACCAGTTTCTTTTGATCTGTATTTACATAAAACTCCTGTATTGTGTATTCTTTTCCAAGCGTAATCTCGCTGTATTTTTCTATATTCGTTCCGCTGTTTCCTACGTCTACAATATCGATGGTCCGGCCATTATCTTCCCGCACATATAGATAAGTCCCGTCTGTTTTGGCAATATCTCCTTCATCTACACCGGACTGTCGTACATTGGTCTGTGAATAACTGCCCTCTGCTGTTGCCACACCGGTATCTGCCGAGGCCGTTTCCGTTGAAGACGCCGTTGATCTTCCTGTTGAAGCCGAATCCTCTACGGCTGCTGTTTCATTTACACTTCTTGCATACATTGCAATGCCGGAGTTATCTTGTGAACGTTTGATATATTTATAGATTTCGTCATAACTTTGGGCTGTCCTGATCTTCTTACTGTCGCTGATCTTCTTTACTGTATTACTATTTCCTGCACTGCTGCCTGCATTGCCACCTGACACATCCGGAGAATTTATCGCTCCTTCATGCATCCTTCCATACTGCCACACTACAGTTCCCGCCACAACTGCCACGCAGGCCGCCGCTACAAGCCCGATTTGATACGGACGGAAATGTTTCTTCTGTTTTTTCTTTTCCAATAATTTATCTATATTCTCCGATCTCAGACTATCCGGAACTTCTGTATCTTCTGACATTCTTGAAATCTGATCTAGGATGTCCTGTTCACAATATTCTTTATGTTCATTCTCGCGCTTCATACCTTCTCACTCCCTTCTTTCCTTCTCATCTTCGCCGTAACTGCCCAGCACACATTCCATCTTCTTAAGTGCCCGGCTCCGCTTCGACCGTACCGTGTTCGGATTCAGCCTCATCATCTCACCGATCTCCTGACTGCAATACCCGCCAAATACGGATAATCCGACTAATATCTGTTCCTCTTCCGACAGCACAAAGAATGCTTTCTTAACATCGATTGCAAGATCATAATCCGGTGCTGTCGCTTGTTCCGGAAGTTCTTCTTCTCTTCCCGGTGTTTCTTTTAACGCTTTCTTCAATCTCTTCTTACATTTATTCGTAAGAATTGTAAATATCCAGCTTTTGAATGCTTCTTCTTTTTTTAATTTATGTATGTTCTCGTATGCTGCGATAACCGCCTCACTCACCGCATCTTCGGCTTCCTGCGGATTCTTCATCAGGCACAGTGCGTAACGGTACAGATCACGGTAGACAGTCTCGTACATTTCCGAGAATTTCTTTACACTGCATTTCATATCGTGTCCTCCCTCAGATATGAGTTTTCATGGTTTTTCTTTCTTTTCTCTATCATCTACATATATAAGAGTCTTTTACTCCAGATTCTGTTGCACTAAATTGAAAGTTTTTCTATCTTACATTCATGTTCCTTTGAGTCCTTCCAATAACCGATTCCAATTGCCAGAATGTCACCCGTGTATACTTTGTCATCACCCAGTTTCCCCTGAAAACGTAACGCATAACCCTTTTCTTTGATCTGACGCACTGCTGATTCTGCCGTATCATCAACCTTTAGATCTCATCATATGGACCAGAATTTGTCCAATAATTTCCCAGATTATTATTTGATAATGACAGGACATCCGATCTTGGATTATAAATACGTTCTCCACTTTTCGTATAATACCCGTCATACCAGACCTTGAGATCATCCCTTCCAATCTTCGGATTCACCGTATCCGCAAGATACTTCTCATATAGCCCGTCTACTTCCTCTTCTATAAATCCAAATATTTTTTCCAGCATCAATGTCTTATCAATAAAATATCGTGACTTCGTCTCCTCTTCGTACAAAACATATGGTGCTCTACTGTTAAGATAAAATCCCATCTTTGTGTCTCCTTCCGGTAACACTGCTTTTTTCCATCGTTCTCTTTTGTTTTCTTCCATCCATTATCCTCCACTTGCAATTCAGGAGGATCTATACTTTTTCAGAAATCCTCCCGCTCATTTTAATATGTTGTGAATCTTAAGCATTGAAAATCTCTGATATGTATTTCGCTTGAATATAGAAACAGTTTTTCTGCTTTAGAAAATATAGAAATATAATGCTTGGATATATTCTAGCATAAGGCACTCAGGTTGTATATAGTAAATTTAATTTTATTTTTCATCTGCCTATTTTATTATGACGTCAAAAAACTCCTCAAAATCCCGACAAATCTTTCATGTCTCAGAATTCTGAAGAGTATGGTATTCATCTGTTTCCAGAATATCCAACAGCTTCTCCAGTTCTCTCCGAATCATAGTACTCTCTCCTCCGTGATTTTGTATCTACAGGACCTGCAATAACCCAAAACACTCCAGGCTGTCTATCAGACCTCCCGGAGTGTTTCTATCTGTCTTATTTTCTGTCTTTCTTATTCTCTATCTACCTTATTCTCTATCCTCTATAATAATTGATCAGGCATCCTTTTAAGATAATCTCTCTCTCCGCATCCGTCATATCACCGAGCTTCAGAGTGATCTCTTTCAAAGTATCTCCAACCACATACGCCTTAATTTCAGCACTCTTATCCTCGATTGCTTTTCTGATCTCCGGCACGAAGATATAATCACCGTTCTTGAAGCTTAAGTTCTCATGATCTTCCTCTGTAATAAATGGAAGCATACCCCAGTTGATCAGGTTCGAACGGTATCTCTTGGTTGCGTATTCGTTCGCAATATTTGCCCAGCCGCCGAGTACCTTCTGGCAGGATGCTGCCTGTTCTCTTGCAGAACCGTCTCCCGGTTTTACTGCGAAGATCGTGCTTCCGATTCCAAGGTTGCCTTCTCCTGCTTCCGGATACGTCTTGCATACTTTTGCCATAACTGGTTTCAGTTCGTCTAATACTTCTAACGGACACTGTCCTGCCTCGATTGCTTTCTCGGCTTTCTGCACTTCTTTTGCACGGCCTACATAAGCAGGGTCTTTTCTGGATAATGCAAATTCTGCAAGTCCCAGAGGATTTGATCTATAAGAAGATGTCTCTCCTGACGGAATCAATTCGTCTGTTGTTGTAACCGGATCGTGGATCTCGGATACTACTTTCAGGAGTAAGTTCTCCGGAAGTGCTGCCATTGCCGGCCAGTCTTTGATGTTCGGTCCGAATTTGATCTCTACAGATGGATCTGCTACGCCGTGGCTGTCGAAGACACGGTTTGCGTAAATATTTTTGTCAAAGTGATATTTCTGTCCTTTGTATTCCACATCCATGTCAGTTGCAGGTGTAAGGAATCCCTTATTTGCTGCTGTTGCTGCGATGGAACGTGCATCCATAAGTGCAACGGATGCGATCTGTCCGCTCTGAAGCTTAGAGCCTTCACGGTTCGGGAAGTTTCTGGTTGAGTGACGGATGGAGAACGCATTATTGGCAGGTGTATCTCCGGCACCGAAGCAAGGTCCGCAGAATGCTGTCTTCACGATCGTTCCCGCTTCCATAAGGTCAGCAACTGCACCGTTCTTTACAAGTTCCATGTAAATCGGTGTACTTGCCGGATATACGCTGAATGTAAATTCATCAGAACCAATGTAATGTCCTTTGATAATGTCTGCTGCAGCACAGATATTTTCAAATCCACCACCGGCACATCCTGCGATGATTCCCTGATCCACATATAACTGTCCGTTCACAATCTTATCCTGCAGAGAATAATTAACTGCTCCGTCCAGGCTTACGAGAGCTTTCTGCTCTACATCGTGAAGGATGTCTTTTAAGTTCGTTCTTACTTCGTCAATCGTGTACACATTAGACGGATGGAACGGCATTGCGATCATTGGCTTGATCTCGCTTAAGTTCACATATACCATACCGTCATAGTAAGCAACAGCTCCAGGATTCAGCTCTTTATAATCTTCGCTTCTTCCGTGAATGTCGTAAAATTCTTTGATCTTGTCGTCGGTCTTCCAGATAGATGACAGACAGGTGGTCTCGGTTGTCATAACATCGATACCGATACGGAAGTCAGCGCTTAATTTGCTTACACCAGGTCCTACGAATTCCATTACTTTATTGTTAACATAGCCATTTCCAAATGTTGCACCGATGATTGCAAGTGCTACGTCCTGTGGTCCGACACCTTTCATTGGTTCGCCGTCTAAGTAGATTCCGACTATGCCCGGCATCTTGATATCATAAGTCTTATTCAGAAGCTGTTTTACAAGCTCCGGTCCGCCTTCTCCCATAGCCATGGTTCCGAGTGCTCCGTAACGGGTGTGGCTGTCTGATCCTAAGATCATCTTGCCGCCGCCGGCTAACATCTCACGAGCAAATTGATGGATGACTGCCTGATGAGGCGGTACATAGACTCCACCGTATTTCTTCGCGCAGGTAAGACCAAACATGTGGTCATCTTCGTTGATGGTTCCTCCAACCGCACAAAGTGAGTTATGACAGTTCGTAAGTACATAAGGAATCGGGAATTTTTCAAGTCCGGATGCTCTGGCCGTCTGAATAATTCCGACAAATGTAATGTCATGGGACGTCAGCTTATCGAACTTGATCTGCAGATGCTCCATATTTCCTGAGGTATTATGCGCTGCCAGAATGTTATATGCCATCGTATTCTTTGCAGCTTCCTGTGGAGTCACATCTTTACCTGTCTTTGCAGCAACTGCTTCTTTTTCTTCCACAATCTCTGTTCCATTCAGTAAATAGACTCCCTTGTCATATAATTTCAGCATGTTTTGTCCTCCTACTATCGTGTTATAAATATATTGAAATGTCTGAATTCAGACACTTTCTAACAAAATTACTGTTTCATATATTTCATATGATCCGCTACCATCATAGCAATCTTGAATGTCAGTGCATCATCAAATACACGAACATCCAGTCCAGTCTTCTTCTGAATCTTCTCCAGACGGTACACCAGTGTATTTCTATGCACATACAGGCGCCTTGCCGTCTCTGATATATTCAGATTATTATCAAAAAATGTATAAACAGTCGTCAGTTCTTCTTCTTCGAAAATGTCTGCTTTGCCATCTTCGAACACTTCATTCAGGAACATCTCACAGAGTGATGCCGGAAGCTGATGGATCAGACGCCCGATCCCAAGTTCATTGTATGCAAGAATTTTCTTCTCTACATAGAATACTCTTCCAACCTCCAGCGCCATATCTGCTTCCTTATATGATCTGGATACATCCTTTAACTCCTCTACAATTGTTCCATATGCTGCTCTTACACTTACCATAGCTTCCATGTTCAGTGTTGTGACCAGCTCTTTGGCGATCTGTTCTACCTGCGGATAGTCATCGGTCGACTGCAGTGATTTTACCAGAATGATATGTTTTTCATCAATTGCGGTTACGAAATCCTTCGTTCCCGTCGCATACAGACCTTTCAGGGTTTCCTGTACCAGAATGTCTCCTTCATTCTTCGGTTCGATTACAAATACAACCCTCTTAATTTCTGCCGGAATCTTCATCTTCTTTGCCTGATTATAGATATCGACCAGAAGCAGGTTATCCAGAAGCAGATTCTGAATGAACCGGTTCTTATCCATCCGTTCTTTGTATGCATAAAGAAGATTCCTAAGCTGGCTTGCTCCCATGCGCCCCGCCAGTTCCATACCATCTACATTTCCCTTCAGCATCAGTATATAAATCGGATCACTGTCCTCATAGATGCGGAACATTCCCATCTCATCCAGGATCATCTCATCCGGCTCTTCTTCATCATCACGGAAATCCTGAATCTGAAGCTCATACTCTGTCAGATTCTCATTCGTCCTTACAAGACAAAGTCCCTGCATATCCCATATTGCACAGTCAAATCCGGTGATCTCCCTGATATCCTGCGCTGTTTTGTGTAATATCTGATTTGATAACACTCATTGTCCTCCATTTCCTGTCCGCAATACTGTTCTTTGTGTCCTCTTGCATACTCGTATACATTTTAACACGCTAACGAACTGCATTACGAATACATTATAACAGATAATAACGCTTTAACAAAGTAAAATTTTATTGTCTGCATAAAAAATGCAAAAGACCGGACGCTGTCTCACGCCCGGCCCCTCTTATATTCATCTGTTCCCCACGATTACCGCGGTCTTTATTCCTATCTGTAATTACAGACTAGTTAGTGATTGTAACCTGTGTCTCTTTATCAAATACGTGAATCTTCTCAGCATCCAGAGCAAATTTCACATGGTCACCTGTTCTTGCTGTTGTTCTAGGATCAACTCTTGCTGTCATGCTTGATCCTTCATAGTCAAAGTATAAGAATACTTCTGCACCAAGCATCTCATATACACGGATCTTAGCTTCGATCACTGTATTAGGAGAAGTTTCGATGAACATCTGCTCATCATGTACATCTTCCGGACGGATTCCGAGAACAACTGTCTTTCCTGCATATCCACCTTCGATCAGCTTCTTAGCTTTTGCCGGTGGAAGTTCGATCTCTGAAGGTCCTGCTACTAAGTATACTTTATCTCCGACAACTTTACATGTAGCGTCAACAAAGTTCATCTGTGGTGATCCGATGAATCCGGCTACGAACTGGTTGCATGGATAATCGTACAGAGTCTGTGGTGTATCTACCTGCTGAACGATACCTGCGTTCATAACTACGATTCTGGTTCCCAGTGTCATAGCTTCTGTCTGGTCATGTGTTACGTAGATGATAGTTGTACCTAATCTCTGATGTAATTTAGAGATCTCGATACGCATCTGTCCACGAAGTTTTGCATCCAGGTTTGAAAGAGGCTCGTCCATAAGGAATACCTTAGGATTACGAACGATCGCACGTCCCATTGCAACACGCTGTCTCTGTCCACCTGAAAGAGCCTTTGGTTTACGGTCAAGCAGTGGTTCCAGATCAAGGATCTTAGCTGCTTCACGAACCATTTTGTCAATCTGGTCTTTTGGTACTTTTCTTAATTTCAGACCAAATGCCATGTTATCGTACACTGTCATATGTGGGTACAGAGCATAGTTCTGGAATACCATTGCGATATCTCTGTCTTTTGGCTCTACGTCATTTACCACTCTGTCTCCGATCTTTAATTCTCCGGAAGTGATATCTTCCAGACCGGCGATCATACGAAGTGTTGTAGATTTACCACATCCTGAAGGTCCTACGAAGATGATGAATTCTTTATCTTCAATCTCAAGGTTGAAGTCTTTCACTGCTTCAAATCCATTTGGATATGTTTTGTTAATGTGTTTCAATGATAAACTTGCCATTGCTATAATTCCTCCTGATTTATAATCATTTTTATTCCAGTCGTTATCTGTTTCGTTCTGATAAAAGTATATAAAAAAAGTTCAACCCGGGTAATACCCAAGTTGAACAATCTTTTTCTCATTTTCTATACAAGTTGACGAACAGCCTATAAAAGTGCCTGGTAAATATCTCTTTTTCCTACACCTCTGTCTTTTGCCACCTGTTTCATCGCAGATTTTTTGTCCATTCCCTGTCCGAGATAAAGTTCCATATGTTCTTCGATACTCATCTCTTCCCATCTGGCTTTTTCCTCATTGCGGATCTCTTCTCTGCTCTTTCCTTCGATCACCATGACACATTCACCCTTCGGCTCCTGTACATCATAATATGCCAGCGCATCTTCGATCGTTGTGGCAAATACGGTCTCGTGCTTCTTCGTAAGTTCTCTGCAGATGCTGATACGTCTGTTACCGAGAGTCTCCTGAAGCGTCTTCAATGTACGGACCAGTCTGTGCGGTGCTTCATAGATGACCATAGTTCTCGTCTCATCTTTCAGTTCCTCCAGAACGTCCTGTCTTTCTTTCTTATCCGTTGGAAGAAATGCCTCAAATGCGAACCTTCTCGTTCCAAGTCCGGATATCGTAAGCGCCGTGACACATGCACAGGCTCCCGGAACAGCTGTAACCGTGATCCCTGCTTCCTGACACATCTTCACCAGTTCTTCGCCCGGATCAGAGATTCCTGGCATCCCGGCATCCGTGATCACTGCAATGTTCTCACCGCCTTGCAGACGTTCTACAAGTTTGTGTCCTTTTTCTATCTTATTATATTCATGATAGCTGGTCATCGGTGTCTTAATCTCAAAATGATTCAGAAGCTTGATACTGTTTCTGGTATCTTCTGCTGCGATCAGATCCACTTCTTTTAATATCCTCACCGCCCGGAATGTCATATCTTCCAGATTCCCTATCGGTGTTGCACATAAGTACAATGTTCCTGCCATCTCATACTCCTCCATCTTATGTTTGGTGCCTGCTCTGTATCTATCTGCCCGGTCCATCTGCTGCCATGGCTTTTGCGCCGTGATATTTTCCTTACTTACGACGGACTCATTCCGTAGAGTGCAAGCAGTTCCTCCGTATAACTTCCATCTTTCTGATATACAACCAACGGCGGTTCTACCTGCATCCTCGGATTGCCGCCCTTCATTCCCTCGATCAGAACCATATTCGGTTCTTTATCTATATACGGATATACCAGCCGCATACGCTTCGGCTCAATTCCATACGCACACATCTTTGTCATGATCTCCGGAAGCCTGAACGGTCTGTGGACCATATAGAATCTTCCTTTGACTTTCAGTATCTTCGCACTCTCTCTTAAGATATCATCCAGTGTACAAAGTGCCTCATGTCTTGCAATATACAATGCTTCATTCTGATTCTTCAGTCCGTGGTCTCCGATCATATACGGGGGATTGGTTGTAATAACCCCAAAAGAGGCGGCTCCGAATATGGATGCTGCCTCCTTGATATCTCCCGTTACAATGTCGATCCGTTCTTCCAGCCCGTTATAACTGACACTGCGCCTTGCCATATCTGCACTCTCTTCCTGGATCTCCAGTCCCGTATAATGCAGTCCCGGATATTTTGCCTCCAGAAGTATCGGAAGAATTCCTGTTCCCGTTCCGAGATCCAGTGCTTTTTCATTCTTCTTTACTCTGGCAAATGCTGACAAAAGCACTGCATCCATTCCAAAACAGAAACGGCCCGGACTTTGAATGATCTCATATCCTTTGATCTGCAGATCATCCAGTCTTTCATTCGGAAGTAATTTAGTTATCATCTAATTTTGACGCTCCGTTCTTTTCTTCTAACGCCTTCAGTTCCTTCATCTCTTCTTTCGAAAGTCTTACGTCTTTCTTCTTACGTCTTGGTTTGAACTTCAGTTCTGCTGCCGGATATTCACGGATCTCTTTCTCATCATTATCCAGCGTCACAACAACCTTAACCAGCTGGCGGAGCACGTTAACTGACTGTACATCTCCTCTTAATCCTTCCGGTGTCGTCACATGATCTCCATTCGCCGGAAGATGGCTGTTCAGTTCTTCATATGTCTCTTCTTCATTCGTCAGACAGCACATCAGTCTTCCGCAGACTCCGGATATCTTTGTCGGGTTCAGTGAAAGATTCTGTTCTTTCGCCATCTTGATCGATACCGGTGCGAACTCGGATAAATACGTGTGGCAGCAAAGTGGTCTTCCACAGATACCGATCCCGCCGCGGATCTTCGTCTCATCACGCACTCCGATCTGTCTTAACTCGATTCTGGTACGGAACACACTCGCCAGATCCTTTACAAGCTCACGGAAATCAATTCGTCCGTCTGCCGTAAAGTAAAACAGCACTTTATTATTATCAAATGTATATTCCGCATCGATCAGTTTCATCTCAAGGCCGTGTTTGTGGATCTTGTCTAAACAAATCTTGAATGCTTCTTTTTCTTTTTCTTTATTCTTCTCTTCTTTTTTCTTATCGTCCTCTGTCGCAAGACGGATCACGGATTTGAGTGGCTGTGTGATCTTGTCATCTTCCACTTCTTTCGGTCCGGTTACTACGGAACCAAATTCCACACCTCTTGCAGTCTCAACGATTACCTTATCACCGGTCTTGATCTCAAGTTTTCCCGGTGAAAAGAAATATATTTTTCCGGCAGTTCTGAATCTAACGCCTATTACCTTCGTCATATGATTAGTTCTCCTTTATGGTCAGGAACAAAAGCTCCATAACCAGATCGAAGTTAACATTCGCTTTCAGTCTGGCTTTCGCTTTCTCAAGGCTCTCCAGGATCAGTTCGATTCCTTCATAAGAGCTCTTTCTCGCCTGTTCTTTTATACTCTGTAACTGGTCTTTGAATACGACCTTATCAATCTCTTTTGTTGCTTTATATAATAAGACATCCCTGTACCAGATCATGATAATGTCCAGGTAGTCTGTGATCTCTAATTTATATACGGATATATTCTTAACCGCAGCAACGATTTCATTTAATTCCATCTCACTGATATGCTTCAGAAGCTGTACCGCTTCTTCTCTGATCTCGTTAAAATGATCGGAATTGGCCAGCATGATCGCACGTCCCATATTACCCTGTGCAAATGCCGTGCACATATCTGCTTTATAATCCGGGATCTCCAGATTCTCCATCAGATACTTTTTGATCAGTGTATCTTTGATATTACGCAGCTTTAACATTACACATCTGGAATTGATCGTCGGAAGTAATGTCTCCGCATTCTCCGTCAGCAGCAAGAAAACTGCATATGACGGCGGTTCCTCGATCGTCTTCAGGATCGCATTCTGTGCCTGCGGTGTCATCATATCTGCCTGTGGGATAATGTAGACTTTGTACGGTCCCTGATATGGTTTGATATCCACAGTGTTATTCACCTGTGTACGGATATCATCTACGCTGATGCTGTTCGGCTTTTCATGTGTCACACGGATAATGTCCGGATGATTGCCACTCTCTGCCTGCTTGCAGGAATGACATTTTCCACACGGTTCATTGTCCCCAGTCTCACACAAAAGCGTCATGGCGAACAGATTCGCCAGCATCTTCTTACCGGAACCTCTCTCCCCGTTCAGAATATATGCATGAGAGACCCTGTTATTCTCTACTGCACTGCTGATATATTTTAATATGTCTTTGTGGCCAACCACATCTTTAAAGCTTCCCATCTCGTATTACCTCTACTATTTCTTCTTTGCATCGTACTTTATCATCATTCTGATATCTTCTTGTAATTCCTGCTTTCTTCAGATTATCCTCCGAAAAATCTTTCTGATCAGCCAGAAATCTTCTGCAGACTTCTTCATAGCCCGGATGATCCTGCTGCTGTTCTCGCACGATCGCGCGCATCAGGCGTTCTTTGTCCTCCACTTCGATATAAAGCGGGATCAGGTTCTCATTTCCATAGTACTCTTTTGTCTTTATATAAGACTCCAGTGTACCGATCATGAGATAATCATTTTCATCCAGATTAATCTGTCCATCATCTATTGTAGCATATTTCCAGTCCCCATACACGGTTTGATAGGTGCGAAGTTCAATTATTTTACCCTCTTCACGGTATTTTTCAAGTATTTCATCCGTTACGAAGTAATATTCCACTCCATCTTTCTCACCTTCACGCATCGGTCTGGTCGTATATAAAGTTAAAGTCTTAAGTTCCGGAAGATCCTTTCTGATATCTTTGTAAATCGTATCCTTTCCCGAAGAACTTTTACCCATCATGTAGTATATCTTACCCATCTATCCACACCTCTATGCCATCTTCCGATTGAAGTCCCTCAATCGAAAAATCATGTTCCTGATACCAGTGAAGTACCTCTACCGCTTCTTTTGTAATACGCTCACCCGGTACGATCAGCGGGCTTCCCGGCGGATAGAGGTATGCGTATTCCACAGAAATGCATCCGATACTGTCTTCAAAGCTTCGTTTTTGTATCTTATCCGTGCGGTTCACTGCCTCTGCGATCGTCCACACTTTTTCAAGTGCCGGCTGTCTGCCGGAAAGTGGGAGGTCGGTTTCAATAGCAGCCGGCCGGCCCTGCTTGGTATCTATCTCTTTATCAATCTCTAGCAACGCATCTCTCAACCGTTCCAGACCTTCCTGCGTATCTCCCACAGTTGTCATAGCCAGAACATAGGTCCCTGCCAGCATTTCCATTTGCAAATGATATCTATGAAGTAATATCTCATACAGCTCGTGACTGGACATCGGTGCATGTTTTACGGAGATCACGAATTTGGATCTGTCATAGCGGTCTGTATTATCAGTCTGGATAATTTTCAGATACTTAAGCCGTTTCAGATCTTTGCGAAGTGCTTCAATGCGATTGGCATACTCAGAAAAAATATTTTTATATTTATAATCTGATCTTGCATCCGAATGCGTTTCAAGTGTCTCTTCCAGCATTCCGATACACGCATCGATACTCGCCATCAATATATACGACGGACTGCTCGTCTGCAGCATATCCAGATACTGTTTCACTTTTCTTCGCTTCACCATGTCCCCGTTCACATGCAGAAGCGCCGTCTGTGTCAGCGCCGGAAGCGTCTTATGAAGACTGTTGATCACCAGATCCGCACCATATATATTCGCACTCTTTGGGAAATACGGATCAAATCCGAAATGCGCACCGTGTGCTTCATCCACGATCAGCGGACACCCTTTTGCATGCACAATCTCTGCAATCTTTTCGATGTCCGACACCACACCATCATATGTCGGTGACACGATCATCACCGCGCAGATCTTCGGATGTTCTTCCAGTGCTTTCTGTACATCCGCAACATCAATCTCTGTGCTCAGTCCCTGTTCCGTATCGAATTTCGGATAGAGGTAGACCGGATCCAATTCATTCAGATATATCGCATGATACACAGACTTGTGGCAATTTCTTGCCACAAGTATGGAATCTCCTTTTTCAGTTGTTCCTAATATTGCACTTAAGATTCCAACCGTACTTCCATTCACCAGAAAATGTGTCTCGTCCGCATGGTAAACTCTTGCTGCTCTTTCCTGCGCATCTCTTAGAATTCCCTCTGCATGATGCAGATCATCAAAGCCATCAATCTCTGTAATATCGATCCGGTACGGAGATGTCCCGTCCATCAGATCCAGATTTCTCTTGTGCCCCGGCATATGGAATGCATAGTAGTCAGAATCGCTGTAATTCTTTAATTTATCAAATATATTATTCATGCGTATATTTTAGCAAAATAACATTATATTATCAAGCCATAAACTCCCGCAGAATCTGGCGGATCATCTCATCCTTTGGAAGCTCACGTATGGTGTCTTCTTTCGGTATTTCTTCCTGTACATCTTCCTGTGCAAACTCCTTATCGGCATTTCCTTTAATCTCCATTGCCTGCGCATTACCGGCCAGAGTCCCTGTACTTTGTACATCTTCTTGCAATATATCTTCTGTCCTTTTACTCCCGTCTGTACCGGCAAGCCGCGCCGATGCTTTTGCCAGGTTCCTGGCGTTCTCCTTTACTCTTTCTTTTCTGCGGCTCTCACGCTGCATCTGCACAACACCGGAGCCGGATACCGGAACAGATTCTTCTTTTTCTTCTTGCTCCGTTTTGTCCTCTTTTTCTGCCTTTTCTTCTTTTGTATCATTTGTCTCGTCTTTTTTGATCGCACTGTCTCTTCGTCCGGTGCGTTCTTTCTGATTTGCCTTTTCATACTTGTGGAGACATACATTTTCCAGATAATCTACCATATAGTTCTTTGCCATCTGCATGCAATAATTCTCATCCGTTGTCAGATGGAACAGCCATACCAGGATTCCAAGTCCTGCGCCACATGCACCCATCCGCAGGACAGCATCTCCCATGCCATATACCTGATAACTCAGTCCCGCACCGACAAGTCCGGTTACGATAAGCAGTCCCGCACATATCTTCTCCAGTCTGCGCAGCGTGTGAAGTCGTAATCCACAGACTTTATACTCATACAGATACTTATCCACAAATACCCCTACGTTTTCCACCGTATCGCTGATCATACATGCGTGTTCGAATTTCGCACGGACCAGGCGCATCAGCGGGTGGTTACTCTTACTCATACTTCCCGCCGCCTCCACCATACGTTTCATCGTCATACTCACGATACACTTGTCCACCACACCAAGTCCGGTCAGGATCCCCATGAGTACGAACAGTAACTTCTTGTCCAATAACATTTCCAGCATAATAAAAGCCCTCCTTTTGATTTGCATTATACTGTAAATCAAACAGGAGGGCGCTTAATTTCGTTCCTCATATTTCGCACAGAAAACCACATATCATGTCAGTTCCGGGCACATTCTGTGATATTTTAAATTGTATGTCTTTTCACTTATACCTAGATCATCGGCAGTAATTCCTTCATAAGTCTTACACTGTGGGCAATTGCCTTCTTTTCAAACGTTGGATAATCCATAGTCGCGCTGTTGTCAGCTTTATCCGAAATTGCACGAATGATGACATACGAAACTTTGTTCAGGTAAGCTGCCTGGGCAATTCCCGCACCTTCCATCTCTACACACATCGGATGGAATAATGATGAGATTCTTTCCTTCACATCTTTATCCGAAATAAACTGATCGCCGCTTACCACTCTTCCGGTAAATGTGTGAATATCCGGATTGGCTTTCTCATTTGCTGCTACTGCCTTCTTGACCAGTTTTTCATCTGCCGGGAATGACAGTGTGTCCATTCTTGGGATCTGTCCTGCCGGATCTCCGAATATCGTCGCATCCATATCGTGATGCAGTGCATCTGTCGAGATCACCATATCTCCGATATCGATCTGTGCATCCAGTGAACCCGCAATACCGGTATTAATCAATGTATCCACATCAAATCTGTCCACCAGGATCTGTGCACAGATTCCTGCATTCACCTTACCGATACCACTTCTTACAATAACAACATCTTTGCCGCCCAATGAACCTTTGCAGAATACCATCCCTGCCTGTTCTATAGTCTCATCGATCTGCATATCTTTTTTAAGTTCTGCCACTTCTTCTTCCATCGCTCCGATAATACCTATCATAGCTCTATATCCTCCTGTTATTACGATATTTTCTATATTAATTCGTCTATGCCCTATTATATCTTATAGAAAATTCGATTTCAACCGGCGAAATAAGTAGCAAACAGACAGAATCTCTGTTATAATCTGAGACGTATGACAATAAAACAATTATTTACAAAAGCAACAGGAGGTAATAGATATGGATTACAAACCATCAGGAGTCTGTTCTCGACTGATCCATGTAGAACTTGACGGAGATAAAATCGCAAATGTAGAATTCGTAGGCGGATGTGCCGGAAATACAGCCGGAATCAGCAGCCTTGTAAAAGGAATGGACGCTCACGAAGTGATCAAACGTCTGGAAGGAACAAAATGTGGTGCAAGACCAACATCCTGCCCTGACCAGTTATCCAAAGCTTTAAAACAGGCTCTTGGAGAATAATTTTCTGCGAATTTCATAACTACAGAAAAAAAAGGCTACAAGTCCTCCCCTTATCGGGGAAGACTTGTAGCCTTTTATGGGGATACCTTCTTTTTTATGTACTCATACTGCAAGATTTCGATCTTTATTCAGTGTTTCGTTTACTTGTTACAATTGTTACTTTTTTAATTGTTTTTCGTTCACTAGTATTGATGCATTACTTATCTTTTATTTGTTTTATGGATATTTGTTTTTATTAGTTTATGGTTTTTTTGTTATACATTATAATTACATATTTTTACGTCTTTGCCTTGTTATAAACTACCTTATTTTTCAATCCCTGCCAACTACATCTTTTACCACTGCTTTATAATCTTCTGCTTGCATCGGACCTTCGGTCCTTTAATTACCTCGAGTTATTCCGTCCTATTGTTCTACTTTAAACATTCATCGTCTTTTTTTTAACTTTACTGTTTTTTTGCTTCTTGTGTTGTGTTTTTTGCTTCTATGCTCTTTTAAGGATTGTGCTATTCAACATAAACGCCATTTGTAAAAGAACTGCTCATGTCGCTGTTAGCTACATGTGTGCAACGTACACGGTAATAATAATCACCTTCGACGTATAACGTCCTGTTAGAAGTTACACGATTCATATTCAGGTTTTCTTTCTGCCATCCGTCGTAGTAAGACCATTCTGTATCTTCTTCTTTGGCGCGTTCTACAAGTACTGCAATCTGTATACTATCTACCACATGTCTTGCGATCGTCGTCCCACCAACATATATCTTGCCTTCTGCGAGCTTCGTGCATTTAGAATAACCCGTCATCAAATCTTCACCTCTGGTAATCTTGGTATCATAACCTATTGATTCCTCATCATGGGTTAATTCCGATCCATCAATCACTTTATTTCCTGCAGCTCTAACTTCCTGCATTGACGACAGCGATAATCCTCCGACCAGCATTACTGCCAGACACATAGACACTAATCTCCTCTTCATATTTCACCTCCATTCGTACTTATTTTTTCGCCCTCATATATTAATACACATAACTTTCAAAAAACTGTCGCCTTTATTTCGGAAAAACTAAATTTTTTAAAATTTTTTCGAATTCTTGTTGTTTCATTGTTCCTGTTAATAAATATTCTATACTTCCATATTTAAACTTTGCTACACATCCTGATTTTTCATTATCTTTTAGCTTATATAATGTTATCTTAATTTCACAATTATTTACAGATTTTGAATATTCCTTTTCTATAGAATCTTCAAAATCCACTCCCCATGAGCTATCTCTATATGGCACATTAATTATATATCCTATTGTTTCTCCATCATAACTATAATACATCTCCGCAACTTGCTTACTCTCATCCAGATTCACTGTATCGAACTTCATATCCGCTAAACAAACAAATACCTTAACTACATCTGTGTCAAATGTATCACGTATTTTCTGATATGCCTCTTCTTCTGCTTCACCCACAATTATCTTATTTTGCTTATCTGTCTTATTCGAATCTACCTGTTCTACATCTCTATCTCCAACAGCCTGTCTCACCATCCGTACAACTCTTTCCGGTCCTCCCATGCTGGTGATTCCCATTGCCAGTACGCATACGATAACAGCGGCCAGTGCCAGATATATCTTCAGAGGCTTTCTGCTATAATGAACTTTCTTTTCTGATGTATCTGCCGTTCCAACTTCGGCCTTCAGCATCTTTCTTCCGAGTTCCAGTGCTCTGCGGTCTTCTTCAGACAGGTTATTGATGGCTTCTTCTCTTTCTCTGGCTTCATTTTCCGCCTGTTCGCGCTGATATTCTCTCATCTGTTCTTTTAATCTTGCAAGGACAGCCTCCTTCGTTCCCTCAGGCACAACAAGACTTGTATCTTTTTCAAGGGACTCTTCTTCCTCTTTTGCAATCTCCTCAAATTCTCTGGCAATGCATTCTTTCAATTCATCTTTCTCATTATTCATTTTGCTACCCTCAAATTTTTGACTGGTCTTCAAATTTCTCCATAGTTTTGCCACTTGACCTATTTCTTTCAGAAAGTATAATATAGGTATAATCTTTATTATATTATTGATTCGAAAATAATACATATTCAAGTCTGGAGGTAATTATGAAACGTATTATCTTAACCGGTGGCGGCACTGCCGGGCATGTTACACCTAACATCGCTCTTCTGCCACGCCTGAAAGAATTAAACTATGATATTCACTATATAGGTTCTTACAACGGAATTGAAAAAGAACTGATTGAACAGTTCGGTATCCCGTATCATGGAATCTCAACCGGTAAACTTCGCCGCTATTTCAGCGTTCAGAACTTTACAGATCCATTCCGTGTAATCAAAGGACTCGGCGAAGCGAAAAAACTTGTAAAGATTCTTCATCCTGATGTAATTTTTTCCAAAGGTGGCTTCGTATCCGTTCCTGTTGTTCTTGCCGGTAAAAGCCGTCATGTTCCGACCATTATCCATGAGTCAGACATGACACCGGGACTTGCTAATAAGATTTCTATGCCATCGGCATCAAAAATCTGCTGTAATTTCCCGGAAACCATCGAGCATCTTCCTGCTGGAAAGGCTGTTCTGACAGGCTCTCCTATTCGTCAGGAACTGTTATCCGGTGATAAATATAAAGCTTTAGAATTTTTGCACTTCACACAGGACAAACCGGTAATCATGGTAGTCGGTGGAAGTCTTGGTTCAGTTGCCGTCAACGATGCAGTCCGCAGTGTCCTTCCTGAACTGCTTCAATCTTTCCAGGTTGTTCATCTCTGTGGTAAGGGCAAAGTTGATGAATCTCTGAAAGACCTTCAGGGTTATGCACAATTCGAATATATCAAAGACGAATTAAAAGACCTCTTTGCTCTGACGGATCTCGTTATCTCAAGAGCCGGAGCCAATGCGATCTGCGAACTTCTTGCACTGCACAAACCGAATCTTCTGATTCCACTTTCTGCAAATGCAAGTCGTGGAGACCAGATCTTAAATGCCCGTTCTTTCGAGCGTCAGGGCTACAGTGTCGTTCTTGAAGAGGAAGAGCTTAATCATGATGTTCTTCTTGATGCGATCATGAACCTGTATCAGAATCGTGAAACATACATTCAGGCCATGAAGAATTCTCCTCAGCAGAATTCTATCGACACCATCATTGATCTGATCGAGGCTGCTGCCAGACACTAATCCGGAAGCATTCTCATCTATTGACCTTATGTACAGGATCTGCCATCGGCAGATCCTCTTGCATACTTTGATATAAAAACAGGTGGCTGTACATCCCACCTGTTTTTTATATATCGTGTAAGCGGTCATACTGATCTTTATACCTTTTTATCATCCATTTTCTTGCTCTCTTTAGTATGCCTTCTAATGCATTTAATGTAATGCCCATTCTCTTTGCGACTTCTTTCTGTGGCATATCCGCATAATATACAAGAGTCACGGCTTTGTACCATCTCGCATTCTTCTGATACAGTTCCCGGAAAATATCAATTCCAAGTTCACGGAAACATTGCTCTTTCAGTAATGCAACCACACGATCTTCTGAACTGTCATCGATCAATGAATTCGGATATCTGTCATCCGCCATTGTAATCTCTGCCAATGGAACTTCACGCTTATGATCTCTTATATAATTCATCGCTCTGTACCTTGCGAACATAAGTATCCATGTTCTAATCTGCTGTTTTGATTCACTTCCAAACTGTATATATGCGGTGAAAAAGGCATCCTGAGCAATCTCTTCTGCTATGTGATGGTTTCCAGAGTATTTTAATGCCTCTTTGTATACAACACCGAAGTATTCGCTGTATGCAGCCACAAAGGCATCTCCCTCTGTAAACTCTTTTTCCACTTTACGCTCCTATCTTTTATCTGTTAAATTTTCGATAAAACATCTTCTTTTTCTTCTTCTGTAAGTTCATGCATTGTCCATCCAAGTCCCACTTTATCATCTTTGTGTCTTGGAATCATATGTACATGATAATGAAATACTGTCTGTCCGGCTGCTTCACCATTGTTCTGGACGATATTATAGCCATCACAGTCCAGTGCTTTTGTAAGCTTTGTGATCATCTTCTTTGCAAGAATCATTGATTTTCCCGCAAGCTCATCATCCAGCTCATAAAGATTGGCATAATGTTCTTTCGGAAGGATGAGTGCATGTCCCTTAGCTGCCGGATTTGCATCCAGGATCACACGAAAATCTTCATCTTCATAAATAGTAGCTGTAGGAATCTCTCCATTTGCAAGTTTACAAAAAATGCAGTTATTGTCTTTCATAATATTATCCTTCTTTCTCTGAAAATAAATGATTGATTATTTAAACCACCAATGCTAAACTGATACCTCAGAAAGGGGCGGTAGTTATTATGTTATCATCGACAGACCATGACAAATTACAACAGATTATACAGGAACATCCTGAAACGGAAGAACTTTTTAACCGGATTTTTAAGTCTCATCAGATGGATATCAGCACCATCAGTCACGAAATCCGTAATCCTCTGACCCTCGTTTACAGCACGCTTCAACTTATCGAATCACAACATCCCGAAGTACTGGAATTCGCTCACTGGTCAGAGCTTCACCAGGACATCGAATATATGAAACTGTTATTAGAAGATCTGTCTTCTTATAACAACGGTGAACGGCTGGATCTTGCTCCGTTAAGTACCGGCAGCTTTTTCCGCAGAATTGCTCTGTCCTTTGCTTCTTCTATTATAGATACAGATATTGAATTCACTTCATACATACCGGAAGATCTGCCAGTTCTATCTGCCGATTCTGTAAAACTTCGTCAGGCACTGCTCAATCTTCTTCGCAATGCCGCTGATGCGGTCTGTACCGAATCACCTTCTCAGGATCAGCACGATATGCCGGCACACTCCCCACAGATCTCATTGTCCGTAACCGCCGATGCAGATTTGCTTCATATCGAAATCTCTGACAACGGCTGTGGTATTGCTCCTGAAGATCAGGAACACATCTTTGAACCATTCATCACTCACAAAGTTGATGGAACCGGACTTGGTCTTGCAATCACACGCCGGATCATCCAGGCTCATCACGGTACAATTACACTTAGATCAGCACGATATGCCGGTACGGTATTTATCCTTACGCTTCCGATAGAGAAGAACTCCTGATAAAAAGCCGGCAAGCAGGCCTCCTATGTGTGCCATATTATCAACACCACCACTGGTAAATCCATAATACAATGTCAGTACGATCATAAAGACCAGGCCTCTGCCGGATATGTCTCCAATCCGCCCTCTGTTACGGATTGCCACATACAGAAGTGCTCCAATGATCCCAAAGATAGCACCGGACGCTCCCGCCGATATAGCCATACTTCCGGTCTGTATATCCCACCATGCCGACAGAACATTCCCCGCCAGTCCACTTACGAAATACACAATGAGAAACTTTACTTTTCCTATGTCAAGTTCAAGATTCCATCCCATAGCTACAAGTACAATCATATTATTGACAAGATGATCATACCCAAAGTGAAGAAACATACTGGAAAATAGCCTGTAGTACTCTCCTCTTTGTATCAGATATGGAACATACATGGCTCCGTGCTTCAACATGAATTCACCATCTTCTGTCATCCCCAGAAAAGACAGGACCAGAAATACAATGACATTCACTGCTGCCAGTAATATCGTACATGGCGCTTTAATCGTATTCTTGTTCATTTATACGCTTCATTACCTTTCGCTTTGTTCATCTTCTGTCTCTTTTAGTATAACATAGATTACCTGAATTCTTAATCATTTTATTCTATATTTAACTGAATTTTATCACAGCTCTTCTTCCTCTATATGCAGTCCGTCCCAGTCACCCCATTTGGACTTCTTGTGTTTATTCAGGAAGCGCTTTACCGGCATCCATAGATTATCCGTCTCTCTCATGATCGAACTCCCCATCTCCTGCTCCGATATCCAGTCATGTTCTCTGGTATCATAATATGATGTCTTTTCCCTTCGTTCCTCCAGCAATTCATCGATCATCGTTTCTTTTCTTATATCTCTTATATCCGGAATCTTCGTTTCTTCTTTTTTCTTTTCTTCACATGCTGCAATTAGTTTTTCCAGACTGTAATTATCCTCCATTGTCTCTTTATGCAATAAAAATGCCAGACGGACACATTCTTCTTCCTGATAATCCGCAACTTTTACCATATACTCCGTCAATATATGAAACTTCTCCCATATATCCTGTTTTGCCAAAGGATAATAACAAAAGTAATATCTGCCCTCTTCATAGAAAATGTATTCCGGATCCATCAGGATACAATGAATATCCAGAAGATAACGTTCCGCTTCCTTAAGTACATTTCCTAACTGTTCCATAAAGTGCCTTATATCTTCTGCTTTTAATTTTGCTCTGGCATACATCGCCTGCATTGATACCTTACCACTTACATCATAATCATAATAACTGCTGCCATTAACACCTCTTCCTCCTACATGCAAAAAGCCCTCCGGCGAATTTGCTTTTAACATTTTCATCTGGTAATCCTCTTTATATAATACGTGTTCTTCTATCGTTATCTTTCGTTCCATTATCTGATCCTTCTCATTTTTTAATCCTTCCGATATCCCGGATATATTTCTCCGGTTCCGTCACCGCTGCACGGCTTTCTACAGATATTGCCATTTTCTTTCGTCTTGCAGCTGCCTGTACTTTAATTTCATCTTTTCCCACACTGCTTTGTACTCTTATTCTTGAAAATAAGATACACTTCCTTCCCACCCTTTCTTTGAATAACGCATTTAATTCACTCTCGCTGATTCCATCCTTTTCTCTCACCTTTGTACTTCCCGTAACCGCCGTTTCATATGCGGCTCCTGCAATAATATTCTTGTCATGATAATAAAAAGATATCCTTATACATCCCAGGATCAGGAATAATATCATTGGCATCAGAAAAGCCATCTCCACGGTAAAACTGCCCTTTAACCACCTTTGCTTTCTTTCCTCCATCTCAGATTCCTCCTATACATACCCCAAGCAGATATCCCACCGTCAGAAATGGATAAAAAGGAAAAGCAAGTCCTTTCTTTTTTCTTTTTATTACCACACAGATCAATCCGATAATTCCAAGAATGAAAAATGCCGTCATAAGCACTTCCAAAAGTCCCCAGATTCCCAGATATATCCCCAGGATCAGAATTGCCAGGCTGTCCCCATACCCAATCGCTTCATTGGTAATTTTACTGATCCATAAAAATAATATGCCGCTTAATCCACCGGCCACCGACAATTTCCAGTCTACATTTCCCGTCAGTACCTGATAGATGATCACCCCTGCCATACATAGCAGAAGTACATCCCGCGGAACTTTCCGTATTCTATAATCCATCACTGACAGTCCTGTTAATATAGCCATTGCCAGCACCTTGCTTATTGTCCACATCTGGAACAGGCCCCCTTTCCTGCCGCCTCCGATATCGGTATTGCATATATCGTCCGTTTTAAACCACTGCACGACAGCGAACTGTGATACCGGTCTCCCGAATTCGTAATATAAATGTTTCCCCCGTTTCCTTTTACACAGTGTTCACATGGATAGTATTTGCCTCCGTTTTCATTGCGAAGTCCCTCTACCAGTTCCAAATGAGTCATGCGGATCGACAGATCCAGATGCGAACAATGATAATCTTTATGATATACAAGTCCTGTTTCCGTTACATACACCGTATCATTTCCCGTATCCATCCACCCTTCCCGTTCATATCCGCTCCACGCCTTTATCTTCATTGTCTCACTGCATTTTACCGGAGCAATCCCAAATAGCGGCACCGGAATGACTACCTGATACTCTGTCGTTAATTTACCGATCCCGGTTCGGGCCGACATCTTCGACCGTGAACAGTCTATTCCACTGCTCCCGCCTCTTACAATACTTCTTCCAAGCCGTTCTTCACCCACTGCATACACCAGATCATTCTCTATCCTTGACGGCATCAGCATCTTCGTCACACAACTTTCTTTAGCTGCTTTTTTTCCTGCATATTGAAGACCGCTTCTCACTGCCGTATGTACTGCCATCATCTCCAGAAGATATAACATCGTAACGACTGCCAGAAAGAACACCGGTACAGCAACCGCTGCCTCTGCCGTCACGCTTCCTTTCTGTCTGTCATCGGAAAATCTGCGCAATAGTTGTGAGACGGATAAAGATACCCTTTCAAGGCCTGAATAACAGATAGGTTGTGAGGGGAGTAAATTGTTACTCATAATGCGAATCCTGCTCCTTTCTTTGTTTTTTTATTATAATTTTGGGATATTTTTGATGCCTGAAAGGGCATCTTTATCCGCCTCATACTATTACATCTTGTTCTCTGATTCTTTCTACTGATAACCGTAATATGTCCGGTACTGATACTTTATTCCTCTTCTTAGATTACACACTGTACGGATCTCCATTCTTCCTGCACAGTAATCGATCCGGAACGCCGGCTGTCCGTAAATGCTCTGCATGTTTTTCTCAATGATGCCCATTGCCCGCATAGACATGCGTTCCTTTCCTTCCAGAAATAAGAGCATCCTCATATAGTCTTTGTATCCCATACCATCCTGCACATCCATGCCGGTTCCTGTATCTTTATCTGTTCCAAGTTTCATAAGACCGGACAACGATAACTGCCAGTTCGTATCATCTTTGGTAATTGCGGCCTTTTGCCCGTCTAAGAGTGACCTGACATCCATAACGGATTCTCCATATGCCCAGGCAAGCAGGATTCCCTGCGCCGCTGCCTCTGTAACAGCCGGGACTGCCAGGAGTGTACATAAAGTTCCGGCTGCAGCCCTTGCTTCCGACTGTTTTGTACTGCTCGTCTGAAGATAAATATAATTCGGCACAAATCTCAACATCACAAGCTTCTTTGCCACCGTTTCCAGATTTCCTTTGTCACTTTCCCGGCCCGCCAGAATATATTCCAGTTCATAATCAAGTTCTCCTCCTTTCGGTCCATCGGTAAAATCTGTAAAATGATCTATCACATATTCTCCAAGCAAAACGGACGTCAACGTTCCATCCTCCGGTTCCACATCTGAAAAAGCCCCATATCCGGTATGATTTTCTCTTTTTTCCGGCATCTCCTGTAATGATATCTGTTTCTCCGATATTGTCTTATCTTTCGGAAGCACAAGTTCTAAGATTGGTGAACGTTTCAATTCTGCTACATGCTGCATCGGATTTTCCTCTTCCGGAAGTTCTGCCTCCTGTTCTCCTAAAAGATCCTTAAGCTGATCATTTTGCTTTTCCTCTTCCTCAGTAAATTCATCCGCTTTCTCTTCCTGGTTCTTCCAGAGAGAGACATTTCCCAGATATTTATCCACCCACGCAATCCCGTACTTATGTTTCATGTATTTTCCGACCTGATCACGAAATAACTCTCCGCTATTATCTGTAAACAACTGTATCCGCTCTATCTCATTTTCCATATCTGCACCGTAATAAGAAAGACGATCCAGAATATTCTGTTCCGTGTAAGTCCCGGTCTCATAACCGCATTCAATGGCAAATACGTCATAATTTTCCAGTAATTCTTTCTGATATTCTGCAAATACACATTCCAATGCCCGGTTCATATCTGCCCGCCTGTAATTCTTTGCCATCTGCACCGACGCACTTTCCACAAGAGCCAGTATCAAAGAAACAAACAGAACAAAAGTCAACGTCAGATAGACTGTAACTTCTCCATTCAAACAGTCCCTATCCGGCCGCTTTTCCTGCACTCTTCGGTATCTGCATAATCTGCAGCCGGCCGCTTCTTTCGAATGCATAATAACTTAAATTCCCGAACTTTCACTGGTGATTTTTTCAAAGATTGTCTGCACCAGACTGGTAAGCTGGGATTTGAAGATGATAACAAGCCCAATGAGAACCACCAGGATCAATATCACCTCCACTACTCCGATTCCCCTGTCATCTTTTAATACCTGTAATGCATATCGTATTCTCCACATAACATCTCTTCCTTTCTTATCCTTTATATCTGCATGGTCAAAAAAGCCGGGACTATAACAATGATCAATACCACTACCAGCATCAGAAACATTGGCAAAAGCAGCTTCGTTCCTGCTTCTTCACCCAGTCTTTTCGCCCGCGCCTTCCGTTCTTCAAAAGCCTGTATGGATTCCAGCTTTAAAAGTTCTGATAATCCCTTCGTTCCTTTTCTTAAATTTTGTGACAATAGTGCTCCTAGCCTTATATAAATCTGCAGATCACATCGTCTTCCAAAATTTTCATAGCCTTCAGCTTCTGTTACGCCGCTGTCCATTTCATGGCAGGTCTGTCTCATTTCTTCATATACGTATCTTTCATTTTCGTCTTCTTTTTCCTTCATGTATCCTTCGGTTATCTTTCTCCATGCTTTCTTTACCGTCATTCCTGCACCAAGATACAATGTCAGTTTGCTGATGACTTCCGGATAATCTTCGATCATCTGCTTTTTTCTTTCTTCTTCTGCCTTTCGGATATTCTGTTTTTGTAATGCATACAGAAGTATCCCTATCATCATTCCCATTACCGTTATAACCGGTCCGCGTTCATTAAAGGACTGATAATATCTGAGTTCATTTGTGTCCAGCATCTCTGGCAGAATTAGTTTTTTCTTTTCTTTTGTTGCTGTATCTGCTTTTTTTATTGCCTCTTCAACGTCCTTTTTTGTGCTTTCTTCTCCGCTTAGTTTTTTCGGATATACACATGCCACGCACTGATAAGAAGCCTGCTCTTTTTCGTTTGCCGTATAGGTAAGGACTGCATTCAGTTTTACAAGAACTCCTTTTTCAGAGATATTCTGCTCCTTAAGTTTGCCCTGGATATCCATTACGTCATACCGGTCCAGTTCCCAGGAGACCTTCACAGGCTCCCCCGGGATATCTGTGACCAGATCCAGGTCCTCATCCACACGATCCAATGTCTCATTACCGGCCAATATCAGCCTGTCCATTTTCCTGATGATCCTTGAGAATAATTCCTGTACCTCCTTCGCAGAATACTGTCGCTCTGATACCTCTACCGAAGTCCGGACCTTTTTCTTTTTATTTCCGATCTGCACATCCAGTTCTTCCACTTTTTTCCCTTTTCCGTAGTCATTTCTCTCTATGGATGGTGTCATCTGTATCCTGGAACATGCCATATCCGCTCCCGTCACTAATATCCCCAAAGCAATGATCAGGCCTGCTGCCTTCACTATACGTCGATTCTCAGGAGCCTTACTCCAAGATAATAAGCGCCCACGTAGATTCCGAGACATAGCGTCATCACCCCTATTCCTGTTACATTCCCATACAATTCTTCCATGAAATCAGAAAAACTAAGTGACATATAAGCAATAATCCCATACGGAACCATCGACATGATCTGAAATTCATATTTCTTTGCGGCAAGTAGTGTATCAATCTCTCTTTTTACCTCTATCTTATCGCCGATCTGACTGGTTGTATTACGGATAATCCCGATCATATCCCCGCCACTTTTCTTCGCTGTTACAAATACTGTCACAAAGCTTTTTACATCCTCTGACGGAACCCTCTCTGCAAATTCTTCCAGGACCTGTTCAACCGGAATATGCATTCTTAATTTCCTTGTAATGAGAAGTAATTCTCTGGAAATCCTCGCTTCTTCAGGATATTGTATCTTAAGTTCTTTTTGCGTTTCATAAAATGCATTTTCCACCGAATATCCTATATTAAGCGCCGACGACAGTGTCTGTATCATCTCCCGGAACTGTTTTTGAAATTCCTGTTCCTTCTTTTTACTTTCTTCTTCCAGGAATTCCCTGTACAGCCAGATTCCCGGCAGTATCAAAAAAATAGCGGCCCACACTCTTCGATAATAAAGCCAGGCTGTAATGCCGATCATTCCGGCCGTCTTCATCCCTGCTTTTGTGCGTTCTTTAAATGTAATATCCTGCTGCCACAAGTTTTTCGCGGTGAAAAAGTTCCGCAACTTTTTTCCATTCTCCATGGACTTTATTTTCCTGATCCTTTTTTTCATTTTCTGTTACATTTTCATCCTCCTTACGAATCTCTTCATACCGGTAAATCGTCTGCAAATGGATCTGTCCATCCCAATATCCTAATACCTCTGTTACTTCCAGCACCTTCCTGCTTTTATCCCGAAGCCTTCCAAGATGTACAATGATATCCAGTCCTGACGCGATCTGACGTTCAATTGCAGGGAGGGGAAGGTCCATTCCCATCAGTACCATAGTTTCCAGACGGCTTATCATGTCCTTCGGACTGTTCGCATGCCCCGTACTGAGACTTCCGTCGTGTCCTGTATTAAGTGCCTGAAGCATATCAATTGCTTCCGCCGAGCGCACTTCTCCTACGATGATACGGTCCGGCCTCATACGAAGCGCCGATTTGATCAGATCTCTGATCGTGACCTCCCCGGTTCCTTCTACGTTCGCGTTCCTTGCCTCCAGTCTTACAAGATTCTTTATATTCTGAATCTGCAATTCTGCATTGTCTTCAATTGTGATGATGCGTTCATTTTTTGGAATGTACTGCGATAATGCATTTAAGAATGTGGTTTTCCCGGATCCGGTTCCACCACTGATGAATATATTGTATCCGGCGGCTACTAATGAAGCCAGAAATCCCGATACTTCTGAATTGATTGACTGCCATTCCATCAGTTTATTCATTGTAATTACTTCTTTTGCAAATTTTCGGATTGTAACGATCGGTCCGTTCAGCGCTACCGGTGGCAGCACAACATTTACACGAGATCCGTCCGCAAGTCTGGCATCCACTATCGGTGATGCCTCATTTACCAGTCTGTTAGATCCTGCCACGATCTGCTGGATCACATCTTCCAGCTTGTCCGCCGACAAGAATCTTTTATCTGACTGGGATATCCTCCCTGCCTTTTCAATAAAAATATTTTGTGTTCCATTGATCATAATCTCTGTAATATCATCATCTTCCAGAAATTCCTGCAACAGATCCAGTTTCCGGAATGCATTGAAAAGTTCTTTTCCAAGCATTGTCTTCTGATCAAGCGGCAGATATTCTTCCTGTGAGACTTCCTGAAGTACTTCATAGATCAATTCTGTCAGCTCTTCATCCTCCATGTCCCTTGTCATATCTAATCTGGCCAGGATTCTTGCATGGAGCTGCTCTGCTTCTATCATTCTTTATCATCCTTCCAGTTCTTTTTTTATCATCTTATGTCTGACATCATCGTATCCCATCAGATGTAACTCCTCTTCAAACTGGAACATCTTTGCCTGCGCCACCTCCTCTTTTATTACTGCTACATGTATCTCTGTACACATCCTCAGAAGTTCATATACACCCCGGATTCCTTCATCGATATCCAATATCAGCACTTCATATATGCTCTGGCTGGCAATCTGCTCTATGAATCTCATCCATTCTTCTATCTTTACTGCCTTCAGATCTTCCGACATCCTCATTGGCAGAAGATAGTCCAGCGGCCCCATATGCTTTACCATACCCGCAAGTGCTGCTCTTAAATGCTTCTTTTCCTGTCTCGAATAATAGAGTGCATCTGCGACTGTCTGTCCAATCTCAGGAAAATGACCGCCGATACCTCCATACATCTCGAGATTCAGATACAATACATTATATGTTTTGGCCAGATCTTTCCCCAGTCTCAATGCATATCCGGTCTTCCTGCTTCGATGAACAGGGGAAAATATTCCGATGATCCGAACCTTTTCTTTCTTCACCGTGCCAAGAAAGAAATTCCCCGGTTCTACCGACTCCTGGCACTGTTCGATCACATCTCTTAAGATGGCCTCTCCGGACTGATATTTATTAATAAGTTTCTCATGCGTCTCATGTGCCACGTCTTCCGATTGTGTCAGAACAAACACACTTTCTGCCCGTACTTTTTGCCGCTCTTCCTGTGGATAACCGCTGCCGATCAGAAGAATATCAATCGGTGATTCCTCCTGCAGTCTCAGGGCCTGCGCAACACTGTTACACACCTGCACTCCAAGCGCCAATTCCTTGGTCTTCATAAAAAAATGTGCAAGCGCCGCCGCATATCTCTCTTCCTGGTCGCAAATTACCAGATTTCTGCTTACCACATACTATCCCTCCTTCAATACATTATAAAAATGTCTGAAACGTCTTGCCGATATGGCACTGAATTCATTGAATCTTTTGAATCTAACAATTAGAACTACAAATCAGATACAAGCTACTTCGTAACTTGTAGGCTGATTATATACCTGATGATTTATATTTGTCTATGGTATTTTTAAAAATTTTTAATCTTTGTGCAATGTTCACATAATTTGATAGAAAGTTATACCGTAAAGCATGGCAACCCCAGGAAATCCAAGGATTCCCGATGTCAAAAATGTGACAGGATTCATTCCCACACACGCAGAAATCCCCTGTCCGTCAAGAAATCCGTTTACAAAAAATATAATTGCGAAGCTGACAATTCCTCGAACCAGGAAATTTACTGCAATTTTTGTTCCCCATTTCTTCATAATTGTTCTTATTTCTTTTTACTTTTTTTAATTATATGTCCTTTTATCCATACTTTATTCCACTCTTTTATATACTTTGGTATCTACAGAACCCGCCACCAGCAGTTTCTTCCGAACGCATGGCGATACAAAAAAACAGGTCCGGAATTCCTTTTCCAAACCTGTTTTCATATCTTATAACGAAATCTTAATTTCCCTGTCCGTGCGGTGATACTTATGATAGTTTACTCCTGCCGCATCAAACATCTTCATGGAAGCCATTACCGCAGCTGTACCCTCGTATTTATTACAATCATAGATAACCTCTTTAATCCCGCTTTGAATGATTGCTTTGGCACATTCATTGCATGGGAATAAGGATACATATAATTTGGCTCCTTCAAGACTGCCGCCCCGGTAATTCAGGATCGCATTCAGCTCACTGTGAACCGTATATACATATTTGGTCTCCAAAGGATCGTCCCCTTCTCTTCCCCATGGAAATACATCGTCCGAGCAGCCTGTCGGCAGACCATTATATCCCATTGACAGAATCTTATTATCCTGACTGACTATACAACATCCAACCTGCGTATTTGGATCTTTAGAACGCATTCCCGAAAGTTTGGCAACTCCCATGAAATATTCATCCCAGCTTATATAATCCTTTCTTTTATCTCCCATATGTTTCTCCTCGTCACTATTTTGTTCCGAAAATACGGTCTCCTGCGTCACCAAGTCCCGGAACGATATATTTATGTTCATTCAAATGATCGTCCAGTGCACCGATATATACATCTACATCCGGATGTGCTTCCTGCAGACGTTTTACACCTTCCGTTGCTGCAATGATACACATAAAGCGCAGATGCTTTACACCTTTATCTTTCAGCATCTGAAGTGCTGCTATACATGATCCACCGGTTGCCAGCATTGGATCTACGACAAATACTTCTCTTTCATCGCAGTCAGATGGCAGTTTGCAATAATATTCCACCGGTTCGTATGTCTGCGGATCTCTGTAAAGACCGATATGTCCAACCTTTGCAGATGGGATCATATTTAACATTCCATCTACCATTCCAAGGCCTGCTCTTAAGATCGGAACTACAGCCAGTTTCTTACCACTTAACTGCTTACCTGTCATCTCGCAGATTGGTGTTTTTATCTTAACATCTTCCATCTTCAGATCTCTTGTTGCTTCATAACACATCAATGATGCGATTTCCCCAACGATTTCTCTGAATTCTTTTGATCCTACTTCCTCATTGCGGATGTAGTTAATTTTGTGCTGAATCAGCGGATGATCCATAACCTGTACTTTCGACATTGTTCTCCTCCTTGTTGTGCAATGTATCATACCAATTTTTCTATATGATGTCCTGCAGCCTTCAGAAGACGGTTCATGATCGCACTTCCGATTCCCGCAGTATCAAACGACTCACTGTAGATATAATCTACCTGGTCGTCATCAAACTCTCTTAATATCCGAAACAGATTCGCAGCAATCGTAGACTCATCGGCTCTTGTTCCGATACATTTTACATCACCGGATTTGTAATCAGCTACGGTTTCTTCTGTTCCGATCACTCCTACCTTATAGCCTGCTTCGGATTTTTCCTTTGCGCGCTTATTAATCTCTTTTACTACTTTTTCAAGCGGTCCTTCTATGATCGTCAGATCTGCTTTTGGTGCATAATGACGGTACTTCATTCCCGGTGCTTTCGGCACCTGTTTGCTGTCCGGTCTGATCAGTGTCCGGTCAACTGTAACCTCCCCGATTACTTCTTCGAACATTTCTTTTGTGATCGCTCCGGGTCTTAAGATCATCGGCGGCTCTACTGTCACATCCAGTATCGTTGATTCCACGCCAATCTCCACAGCACCACCGTCTACGATCATATCCACTCTGCCTGTCAGATCCTCTGCCACATGCTGTGCAGTCGTCGGGCTTGGTCTTCCCGATGTATTGGCACTTGGTGCGGCGATATAACCGCCGCCCGCATCTATTACTTCTCTTGCGATCTCGTCTACCGGCATTCTGACAGCAACCGTATCAAGACCTCCCGTCGTTCCATACGGCACAATATCACTCTTATTAAAGATCATTGTAAGCGGTCCCGGCCAGTATTTTTCTGCAACCTTAACAGCTTTCTCCGGAACTTCTGAGACAATTTTATCCAGTGCTTTCATATTCGTGATATGGATGATCAAAGGGTTATCGGACGGTCTTCCTTTTGCGGCATATATCTTCTTTGCCGCATCTTCATTCAATGCATCGGCTCCCAGACCATATACAGTCTCTGTGGGAAATGCAACCAGACCTCCTTCTTTTAAGATCCGTCCTGCTTCTCTTATAATATCTGTATTTTTTTGATTTTTATCTATTTTCTCTATTATTGTTTTCATGATTTTCATTATACTACACTCTAGTTTTCCACACAAGCAATGATTCCTTTCGTAATTGCATCTGCCATCTTCTTCTGATACTTCGCATCGGTCAGCTTCGCGGCCTCTTCCGGATTACTTAAGAAGCCACACTCAACGATAATCGTCGGTACTTCCGTACGTTTGAGCAGATAGTATGTATCATTTGCTTTTGCCTGTCTTGTATTCGTCTCATCCACTGTAAGAAGGGCTTTTTGCATCTGCTCCGCCATTCTCTTTCCTTCTTCCGAATGAGAATAATAAAAGACCTGTGCACCCCGTATCTGTTCATCCTGATAACTGTTCTGGTGTATACTTACCGCTGCCTGCGGCATTGTTTTATTGATGATCTCTACTCTTGCTTTCATATCATGGATCTTTTTATTTCCGGCCTGTGGATCGCCGAGCATCTCATCTTTTTCTCTTGTCATTACAACTTCCCAGCCTTTTTTCTCCAGTCTTTTTTTAATTTTTCTGGCGATCTCAAGATTGACATCCTTTTCTTTTGCCTGATTCACACCGATCTTTCCCGGATCATCCCCGCCGTGCCCGCTGTCAAGAACGATTATCTTATTTTTCGCTGTTACATTTCCGCTGGATACAAGTTTTTGCAGATTCTTACTGAGCAGCACAAGTACCGCCAGAAAAAGTAACAGTACTGCCAGTTCTATTTTTTTTCGCAAATAAAAATACCTCCTGCAATTCATATATTCTACTATATGACTGCAAGAGGTATTTTATCTGTTATTTAGTTTTGATTAATTTACATATTTTTGAATCAGATTCCAGATATCCGTGCTTTCCTGTCCCAAAGACCACTCAGCGGTACCTGCAAGCTTATACTTCTGCATGAGCTTAAGTTTTGGTTCGATGGATTTGGCATCTTCCAGCCAGATCTCGTATTTTGCTCCGTCTGCTTCCCATGTTGCATAATTCTGTCCGGCCTTCTTGTCCCATGTCGTCTCAACCCCAGCCTGCTTAATCTGCGCCTGGGCATTATCCATACCATATGCCACACTTTCTACATTGACAGAATACTCTGCCGCATCTGTTCCCTTTTCACTTGCCAGCTCTTCTTCTGTCTTCGGTGTTTCTTTCCACAGACGTGTAAAGAACGGAATTCCACTGATAACTTTTTTAGCCGGAACTTCTTTTAATGTCTCCTCAATACCTTCTTTTACATAATTATATGAGGATACCGGTCCTGCCTCAGGGGAACCCGCATAATATTCATCATAGCCCATGATCACTACATAATCTGCTACAATTCCCTGCTCCTTACGGTCATACTGCGTATTAAAACTCTTCGGAACATAATTGTCCACCGATAATACCAGACCATTCTGTCTGCACTTCACCGATAATTCACGAATGAATTCTATATAATGTTCTCCGCATTTATCAGATATCTTCTCGAAATCTACATTAATACCGTCTACCCCAACACGCAGCGCTTCAGCAATCAGCTGTGTGATCAGCGTTTCACGTCTTGATGTATAACTAAGCAATTCGTAAGATTCCTGTTCTGAATTGATTCCTCCGTCAAAGTCTCTGACGGTCATCCACACTTCGATATTCTGCTGATGTGCATAACTTACATAATCAGATGATGCAATAGATGTAATATTGCCGCTGGTATCTGCCACATGCACCCATGTCGGTGCCAGTGTCGTAAGACCTTTGGTCTGTGCGATCTTCTGTGCCACTCCCTTATTAGCATCCTGATTTGTTACATTATGCCATGCCATATTAATGGTGTAATCCTTTGAAATGCTTGAATAGTTCTGCTCATCGAATTTTCTTGTAATGTTCTTCTTCTCTTCATTCTTCAGAGCATTGTTCTTAACATATCCGATCACACCTTCTTTTGTGCGGATCTTCTTCCAGTTTTCTTCACTTTCGATGATTGTTACTTCATCTTTTTTCTTGAGTTCTGCCAGTACAGGGCTCTTTACTCCACCCTGATAACGCACCTGTGTATTCTTCTTTACAGTTACCACATCCGTTTTGCCCCATTTGGTTTTGATCATTACATGATCCGGATTACTTGACACTTCATAATCAATATTGGTGTACTGCTGGACAAAATCCAACGCGATATATGCTGTGTTTCCTTCTGTTTTTAAAATGACGTAATCTTCGCTCTTTTTCTCTCTGGATACCGAATAATCCTTACTGCCCACATCTACCGATATCATATCCTTCGGAAGCATATACAACAGTACATTCTCATTCGAATCCCAGTAAAAACGGCTGTTAATGTAATCTCTTACGACATCATACGCAACATAAGCCTTTCCGTCCGACAATTTACCCTTGGCCTCTACGACCTTGTTATCTACAGTGATTCCAAGCTGTCCGTCTTTTTCAATTCCATAATATTTCTTCATATCATATTGCTCTTTTGACGGGCTGTATCGTTTCCATATAACAATCCCTGCTATTGCTGCAATTACTAATATTATTAACAGGACAAGCTGGATCATGCGGTTTCTCTGTCGTCTTCTTCTCATGCGCGCTCTGTCCGCAGAACTTCTCCTACCTGTCGGTCTTCTTCCAGGCGTCTGTCCGGATGTCCTTCTGTTTCTGCTCTGCGAAGCCGGTCTTCCGGATGGTCTTGCACTTGTTTTTTTTCTGTTATTATATGTGCGGCTATTTCTTCCTCTGTCTTCCATGCTGCACCTCCTACAGAAGACATTATAGCAAAACGTTAGATACACGTCATTATATTTCGACATTTTCATCAAAACTTTCGTTCTGATCTGCGGGGTATTTACACATTTTCTTCCATTAAATTGTTATATTCTGGAACCACACTTCTTTCACATCGCCTTTGTCATTCAGCACATAATCCCTCATATAGGACTGGTGTTCACACATTGTATGCGCCTGTACGATCTGCATAGGACTGGCCGGTACCCCATTGATCCTGAGGCTTATATTTTTCTTTTCAAAACCAGTCAGTTCCTGAAACATCTCTTTCATCTCTTCTTTCTCCCCCATACTGCTTCCTCCTCTTTACCGGATGATAACCGTGATTGTCACGCATATTTTACGGTCAGGGAGATGCTTGTGATACAATACTGTCCTTCTATGCAGCAACTGATAAATATAACTGGAAAACAGTTCCGGCAATTATGTAATTGTAAAAATAAATTGTTAACGTGAAATATCTGCCTGAAACGGCTGTAATTAATCTGATTTGTCATTGATAGATTCATTCCACCCGGAATGTGGAATTGAAATAAAATTCAGGAAATTCTTTTCCTGATGTTCTAATAACACAGTTATCAGGGAAAACTATCTTCCAGTAGGGCCATTATATCCGATTCATTTTGAAGAATCAAGTCTTTTTTATTTTTATATTCCACTTTGTTTATATTAAATTTATTGAACATCCAACATTTTGTATGATATACTATTTTAGAAGGAAGTGATGATTATGAAGATTGAAAAAATCAGTGACAACCAGATCCGTTGTACTCTGACACGTGCCGATCTTGCTGACCGTCAGTTACAGCTCAGTGAACTGGCATACGGAACCGAGAAAGCCAAATCACTTTTCCGCGATATGATGCAACAGGCAGCCTTCGAATTTGGTTTTGAAGCAGAAGATATTCCTCTTATGATCGAGGCTATCCCTTCTGCAGATTCGATCGTGCTGATAATTACGAAAGTCGAGGACCCAGAAGAACTCGATACTAGATTTTCAAAATTTGCACCTTCTTCCATAGCTGACGCCAAGAAGAAGAATACTCCAGGCAAGCTGGAAGGAGCAGAAGGTTTACTTGATCTGCTCGGAAAGGTTCAGGAATCTTTTGAAGCACAGGCAGCACAGACTGCAAAAGCAGCTTCTGAGACTTCAGATGATAATACAGATAAGAAGGATTCCGGTAACAATATCCGGCTCTTTTCTTTCCCTGTAATGGAGAATGTACTGAAGGCCGCTCATCTGCTGGCTCCGATGTACCACGGTTCCAATACATTATACAAAGATGATCAGGAAGAGATGTATCTGCTGGCACTTGCACAGTCAGACCATTCCACCGCAGATTTTAACCGTATCTGTAATATGTTATCCGAATACGGTGCATTAGAAAGTGCATCCGGTGCAACATTTGCATTTTTAGAAGAGCACTGTGAGACATTCCTTTCCGGGAATGCGGTTCAGCAGCTTGCGAATATTTAATCTGCATACTCTGGTATACTAAAAAGGCTCTACGGGATAATTCCCCGTAGAGCTTTTTTATACTCATTTTATATTATGCCTGGCTTGCTTCCAGTGTTGCATTTAACTTTGCAACTAAAAGGTCTGGATCGATTCCATGTCCCATAGCGCCTTCTTCGATAGATTCCATCTGCGAATGTGGGCATCCGATGCAACCCATTCCTGCTTCCATCAGATCGTCAACAAGCTTTGGACATGTAGAATAGTATTTGGAAAGCAGCTCACCAAATGTCATGTCTTTTGTAATCTGTGCCATCTTATCGCCTCCTTTTTATTTCAGTGTTTCCATTATAGTAGCTTTTTACCATTGTGTAAACATTTTCTGCAAATTTATTCCTAATATTTGACTACTTAAAAGTCAATACGAATTCCTTTTTTTTTCGACAAAACGTCATTTTTATAACAAGTCTACAAAACGTTCGTTCTTTTTCTATCCCCGAGTAATCCCCCGTTTTTCCCACTTTGGGTGTGGATAACGTGGATAACTTTGTGGAAATCCCCATTTTTCTACATTTTTCCTGTTTTTTTGTGTGGATAACTTTTTCCACCATATTTTTTAAGATTTTGTACGTTCGATGAAAAGTGTCGATTTTTGTGGATTTTGTACATTGTGGATAACTCTAAATTTATGTGGATAGTGTGGATAACAAAAAAGGGACGAAAGATTCGCAAAAATATTTTAAAATCTCCCGTCCGTTTCTGTTATACCAGTCGTCTCACCGTAACAATATTCGTATATGTTGCCGGCAAAATTCCTATCCCTTTTGCACTGTTAATTGCATTTACGATCTGCCCATTTCCCATATAAATTCCAACATGTCCGTCATATAGAATAATGTCTCCCGCAACAGCCTGATCGTAACTTACCGCAGTTCCTACATTCTCCATATCCCACGTCGTACGCGGAAGAGAAATTCCAAAGTGTGCAAATACCGACTGTACGAATCCCGAACAATCCGCTCCGTTTGTCAGGCTTGTACCTCCCCATACATACGGATTACCGATAAACTGGCATGCATAATCTACAATAGCCTGTCCGGTCTGTGCCGCCTGCGTTTGTTGTTCTTCCTGTTGTTTGGCCGCTTCTTCTGCTGCCTTTTTCTCCTCCTCGGCTTTTTGTTCTGCCTCTTTTTGAAGCCTTGCGGTCTCTTCTTCTTTTGATTCTGCATACGTAAATGCTTCCTTAGCATTTTCCGTATTCTTCTTCTGCACAAGTTCTTCTGCTTTTTTCTGTGCTTCATTTCCTACTGTTATATACTCGGAATATACATATCCGGTGACATTACCCGACTGCACTTTCGTCCATTCTCCTACCGGGCCTATGATTTTTGCCGCGTAATCCGGATATAATTTTCCGACCCATTCGCTTTCTGTCGTCGGTTCACTTCTTATATAAAGAAATGACTGTACATTGGCGAATGCCATATCTAAATACTCTCCCTTTTGTGTCGGTACAAGGTAATCCTTTACCGAAATTGTCTTCTCTGACCTGTAACATTCTCCAAGTACCTGCTCAATTCCTGCTGTCGGCATATCCTGCGTATCATCTATATCTGCAGCCTGCGCCATAATCGGAAACGCCGTTATGGCTCCTGTCACAGTAACCAGGAACAATCCTTTTTTAAGAATAGAATCCATAAACTCCCTCCTTTATGTTTTCTTATCTTTTGTAATTGTTACAGAATTGTTACATATGTTACGTTTGTTATTATAACATTGCAACACGTTTTGTCAAGGTTTTCTTTGATTATAATACATTTAATATTCGATTTATATTTATTATTTGTTACATTTTGTTACATTCATTCTTTTATATTGACAAAATATATCATCCGAATTATACTAAAGATATATTAATTATAGTAATTATTATCATTATTGAAAGGAGGATTTATGGCCGGTTTAAAATATAGTAAGCAAAGGGCCTCTATAAAAGATTACCTGATGCACACGACTTCTCATCCGACTGCTGATACCGTATATCTTCATATTAAAGAAGAATTTCCTAGTATCAGCCTCGGAACCGTATACCGCAACCTGAACCTGCTTGCAGATATCGGAGAAGCGCTTCGGATTCCGACACCGGATGGCGGCGATCGTTTTGATGGACGCTGCGAACCTCATTATCATGTAGTATGCACCAATTGCGGAAATGTATTCGATCTGGAAATGGATGATTCCTATATCCAGAAGATTAATGAAGATGCGAATAAATGTTTCGATGGAATCATCGAATCACACACTACACTTTTCCACGGTCTCTGTGGCGAATGTGCCAAAAAATTAAACGAGAATAAATAATAAAATTTATCAAAAACTAATTGACAAACACATAAGATTATGCTAAATTAATATAAGTAACAATTACTAATATTAATTTAGCGCAACTTAAGAGATTATAACTACTCTCTTATCAATCAATAACAAAAAAATTATTATAAAAGAAAAGGAGAACAACACTATGAAAAAATTTGTATGTACAGTATGCGGATATGTTTATGAAGGAGAAGCTGCACCGGAGAAATGTCCAGTATGTGGCGTAGGCGCTGACAAGTTCAAAGAGCAGACAGGTGAAAGAGAATGGGCTGCTGAGCATGTTGTAGGTGTGGCAAAAGGTGTAAGCGAAGACATCTTAGCTGACTTAAGAGCTAACTTCGAAGGAGAATGTTCAGAGGTTGGAATGTATCTTGCAATGGCAAGAGTTGCTCACAGAGAAGGATATCCTGAAGTTGGATTATACTATGAAAAAGCTGCATGGGAAGAAGCTGAGCACGCTGCTAAATTCGCAGAACTTCTTGGCGAAGTTGTTACAGACAGCACAAAGAAGAACCTTGAGATGCGTGTAGACGCTGAGAACGGCGCTACAGCTGGTAAGTTCGACCTTGCAAAACGTGCAAAAGCTGCTAACCTGGATGCAATCCATGACACAGTTCATGAGATGGCAAGAGATGAGGCACGTCACGGAAGAGCATTCGAAGGACTTCTTAAGAGATATTTTGGATAGGAACGATCTGATATAACAAGAATTTTTATTCCGATATCTTCCGGATGAAATAATGATTCAGAATCGCAAAAGGCAGATACACCACTTAAGGTATATCTGCCTTTTTATATCACCATACTTCATAAGTATCTGCCAATTTCCAAAGGAAAAAGTCTGTGATATCCCCTTCTATGCCATGCGCACATAGATCTTTTTCACCGGCTGATACAGAATCGCAATTGCGATCACCATAAATACCGCATTGATCACAGTCGCCGGAAGTGATGTGAATGCTGCCACTGCAGCTGCTGCAAATCCACTTCCTACCATCATCATTGCGATCGTGCTCATAGTAAATTCCATGATTACGTTGATACATCCATAGATAAATGCGCAGACAACTGCTGCTCCGTATTCTTTCTTCTTGTCTCCGTCTGCTTTCTTCTTAAGCATCATGAAAAGTGCTCCGACGATCAGACATTTTACTGCTGTCTCCACAAATGTCTTCGGCGCATCCTGCATGTAACCATTCAGCATATCAAAGATTGTAAGTCCAAGTGTCCCTGATACAGCTCCTCTCTTGCCACCCTGAAGTAACAGTCCCATTACGACAAATATATGTCCAAAATGGAGAAATGGTGTTCCGACTGCTGCCGGAAGTGGAATCCTAAACGACTGAATTCCAAGAAATGTAATTGCGGTAAAGAATGCCGTGATCACAAGGTTCTTTACTTTATTATCATTCATTGTCCTGCCTGCTGTTATATTTGTACTCATTGTACTCTCCCTTCCTGCACACTTCCATCGTGTGTATAACAGATGAATCCCTCATCTGCCATAATTTAATACCGCATAATATATTATCACGAAAGTGGATGTGTCCATACAGCCAGTTGTTCTATTTTCGCACAGGCCAGTTTATATAATACTTTGATTTTAAAAATATTTTTGTTTTTCTACTTGATTTTTTTCAGTTTCGGGTATAATATACACATATAGCAAACATAGTATTAAAAACTACATGTCATATTTTCGACATTCAGGAGGTGCATGATTATGGCAGAGCAGTTAAAAGAACACATTAAAGATCCGGGAAGCGCGATCACACATTTTATCGGAATGTTGATGGCAATCTTCGCAGCAATTCCATTGCTTTTAAAAGCGGCGCGCGAACCGAGTAAAATTTACATTATCGCAATTGCTGTATATGCGGCAAGCCTGATCTTACTGTACGCCGCAAGCACAACTTACCATACATTCGATAAATCCAGAAAAGTAAATACAATCCTTAAAAAAATCGACCACATGATGATCAGCGTACTCATTGCCGGAAGTTACACTCCGATCTGTCTGCTAGTACTTGGCGGCAGAACCGGACTCATCCTTCTGGCAATCGTATGGGCATTTGCCATTGCCGGAATCCTGATCAAAGCATTCTGGGTATTCTGTCCGAAATGGGTTTCTTCCGTGCTCTATATCGGCATGGGCTGGACCTGTGTCCTGGCATTTACACAGTTACTGAATTCCTTAAGCCCGGCAGCTTTCGGATGGCTGCTGGCCGGTGGTATCATCTACACCGTTGGCGGCGTGATCTATGCTTTGAAGCTTCCAATCTTTAACAATAAGCACAAATATTTCGGAAGCCATGAGATCTTTCATCTCTTTGTAATGGCCGGAAGTGCCTGCCACTTCGTAGTGATGTATGCATTTGTACTTTAAGTAATATCCATTTATCCTTATATTTCCGGTATACAGAGAACTTGCTGCCGACAACATCTCTTGCATACTTTAGCAGCTTCTTTCGAACACATGGCGATAAAAAAGAGCCCGCATCACACACGGGATATTAAATAATATCTCTCCCGACTTGATGCGAGCTCTTTTTTCATTTATTCTGCCAGTTCTTTTGCTTCCCGTGTAAGTTTCTTAATCTTCTCAAATTCACCGGCTTTAATCATATCTCCCTTTACCATCCAGTTTCCGCATAAGTTTCCATTACCCTTGATCAATATCTCTTTTTCTTTCCTGGTCAAATGCTTGATCGCATATTCCCGGCTCATTGCCTCATTTTTTGTCTCATGCTCTTCATAATACACAAGCTTCACCGGTCTTCTGGTCTTTGTATACTTTGCGCCTTTTCCACTGTTATGTGCTTTTATCCGCTTATCCAGATCATTTGTCCACCCTGTGTATAACGTGCTGTCCGCACACTTTACGATGTATGTATAATTCATGTAGTTGTCCCCACTTATCCACAATCGGTCCGATTTTTCCTGTAATAATCCACTTTATTTTATCCATTATCCCACGGAAAGTCAATTTTATCCCCTGTTCATAGATTTTTCCGCATACTTTGATATCGGCAGAACGCTAAAAAAGACCGGAAAATTTCTTAAGAATCTCCGGTCCCTTTCTGTTAATCCTGATCCGCCGTATACTCCACCGGATTCACCGGCTGTCCGTCTTTTCGCATCTCAAAATACACATTACAGCCTTCTTTGCTGTAATACTTTGTCGGCTGACTCACATAACCAAGCACACTCTTTGCTTCCACATAATCCCCAACTTTCACCGGGACTTCTTTCAACTGTCCATATAACAGCTCATATCCATTTCCGATATCTACGTTAACCGTTGTTCCGGTCTGTGCACTGACATCGATCGACTTGACGATTCCGGGCGCACCGCAGAGTACCTGGTCGCCTTCTGCTCCTTCGATGATCACAGCCGGATTATACTTGTACTGATCCAGCGTCTGGAAATATACTGTCTTATCCATGCTGTAGCTCATGATCACAGCTCCGTTCACCGGCCACAGGATGTAACTGTCTTCCGTAAAGTTGATATTGTGACTTTTTCCTGCCGTTGCCTGGGTCCCGGTCTGACCTGATGATCCGGATGTTCCGGTTGTCCCGGAATCTGTTGTCCCGGAATCTGTTGTCCCAGAGCCCGTTGTTGTTCCGTCTTTCCCGGTTCCGTTACTGTCACTTTCATCCGTATCACTTGTCATATCTTCGTTTTTAATCTTGGATGTTCCGGTTTCTTTTGCCGCTTCGCTGTCTTGTTTCGCCTTTTCTTCCGCCTTCGCCAATTCATTTTTCTGCGTTTTTCTGTAATCATTAAATGTATATGTTCCTGCTATTGCAATCGCTGCCACAAAACATAATACTGCTGCTACGGTAGCACGCCGTTTTGACATTGACGGTTTCTGATTTTTATTCATTTCATCACCACCTCTGACCATATTTTTGCCAGATTGTGATATAGTTATACACCTTTTACGATTTCTGTCACTTCTTTTATCTCCGTTCCATTAAAAAAATATTTTAAAATATTTTTATAGCTTTTTTTCTTCTTCGCCATCTCATTTGCCGTATACTGGCTCATTCCGATCCCATGTCCGGTTCCTCTTGTTGTCACCCGCAATTTGCCGTTATAACGCTGCAGGGTAAAACAGCTGGATGCCAGGTTATATTTATTTCGGAATTCTTCCCCGCTGATGGTATTATCTCCCGCACGGATCTTTAATACATATCCTACAGAATCTGTTTCCACTACCTCCACATCCATCGTCCCTATATCTTTTTCTCCCAATACAACCGTCTGTATCTCATCTTCTGCATTCACATCCTCCGGGCATTCCACAATCTTCAGATAAGGATACTCCTCCTTTCCAAGAACCTCTTTCGCATCCCTGGTATATCCATTACTCAGATTAAAAAATGGTGTCATCGCCAGACCGTCTTCATAGAATAGCACTTGTCCTGCCGTGGATTCCAGCGCATTTTTTAACTTGCGGTAATTTTCTGCATATCGCATCCCCCACGCCGACTTCATCTGTTTCTCGGTCCAGAATTCTTTCTCAAGCTTCTGTCCTTCCCCCGCATCCCGGATTGCCCGGTAGACTTCTGTCCGCACCAGGATTGCCTGGGCCTTCAATGCTTCTTCTTCATATTCTGCCGGCATGTCCCTCGCCAATATTCCAATGCAATATTTTTCCACCGGCATCTTCCCACCGCCCTTTACATCTATTGTCATCTCATCCACTTTCGATGCAGTTACAATCTTTGGACCATTTACAAATACGGTTACAATATACGGCAATAATATTATGATAAGCGCCCAGCAGGCTGCCTTTTTTATTTTTTCTCTATAATAATACCTTCTGTTCCACATAAAAAAAGCCCTCCCATACCTCAATGTATGAGAGAGCTTCTCTTATTATTCATATACAAAAGAACTTGCCACTGACAACTTCTCTTAATATTCTAATTCATCCTCATCGATCACAACATGATCCAGATGCCAGATATCATCTACATATTCCTGGATTGTTCTGTCGGCAGAGAATTTACCACAACAAGCAGTGTTCTTAAGAGCCATCTTAGCCCATTTTTCTTTATCTTTGTAAGCTTCCATTGCACGAGCCTGAGCATCTGCATAAGAACGGAAGTCCTTTAAGATAAAGTACATATCTGCTCTTGAACCCCCCTGATTATTCAGAAGGCTGTTGTAAAGGTCACGATACATCTCTGTATCGCCGTTAGAATATGTTCCGTCTACCAGCTGGTCTACCACTCTGTGGATGTCCGGATCATTGTTGTAAATGTCATATGGATTATATCCGCCGTTCTGCTCGTAGTTGATAACTTCGTCGGCACTCAGTCCGAAGATAAATGCATTGTCGATTCCAACTTCGTCTACGATCTCTACGTTTGCTCCGTCCATTGTTCCGAGAGTCGGTGCACCGTTCATCATGAACTTCATGTTACCTGTTCCGGAAGCTTCTTTGGAAGCTGTAGAAATCTGCTCACTGATGTCTGCTGCCGCGAAGATAAGCTCTGCGTTGGATACGCGGTAATCTTCGATGAAGACAACTTTCAGTTTGCCGTTGATGCTGCGGTCATTGTTGATCACATCCGCAACTGAGTTGATCAGTTTGATAATCTCTTTAGCACGGATATATCCTGCAGAAGCCTTTGCTCCGAAGATATATGTCTTAGGATAGAAGGACATTTCCGGATGTTCTTTGATCTGGTTGTACAGATACATTACATGCAGGATATTCAGCAGCTGACGTTTGTATTCGTGCAGACGTTTTACCTGTACATCGAAGATTGATCTTGGATCTACTTCTACACCGTTGTGCTCTTTGATGTAAGCTGCAAGACGCTCTTTGTTCTTGAACTTGATCGTCATGAATTCTTTCAGAGCCTCTTCGTCATCCAGCCATTCCTTCAGTCCGCTCATCTTGGACAAGTCTGTAATCCACTCTTTTGTGCCGAGCTTCTCTGTTACCCAGTCAGCAAGCAGCGGGTTCGCATGCATGAGGAAACGTCTCTGTGTGATACCATTTGTCTTGTTGTTGAACTTCTCCGGCATCATCTGATAGAAATCTTTCAGTTCCTGGTTCTTCAGGATCTCTGTATGCAGCTTTGCAACACCGTTGACAGAATAGCCTGCAACGATCGCAAGATGTGCCATCTTAACCTGACCGTCCATCAGGATCGCCATCTTCTTTACTTTCTCTTCATTACCAGGATACTGTGCTCTTACCTGCTCAACAAAGCGGCGGTCGATCTCCTGGATGATCTGATAAATACGTGGAAGGAGTCTTGAGAACAGATCGATCGGCCATTTCTCAAGTGCTTCTGCCATGATCGTATGGTTCGTATATGCACAGCATTTTGTTGTGATATCCCATGCTTCATTCCATCCGAGATTCTCCTCATCAAGAAGAATACGCATCAGCTCTGCTACTGCTACTGTCGGATGTGTATCATTCATCTGGAATGTTACTTTCTCCGGCAGTTTGCTGATATCACCATGTTTCTTTTTAAACTTTGTAATTGCAGCCTGGATACTTGCTGATACGAAGAAATACTGCTGTTTCAGTCTCAGTTCTTTTCCTGCGATGTGGTTATCATTTGGATAAAGCACTTCTACGATATTCTTCGCAAGGTTTTCCTGCTCAACGGCTTTGTGATAATCTCCACGGTCAAAAGAATCTAACTGGAAGTCTACGATCGCTTCTGCATCCCAGATACGAAGTGTATTCACGATATGGTTGCCATATCCTACGATCGGATAATCATAAGGGATCGCCATTACAGATTCATAGTTCTCCTGAACGAAGTGTGTCTTTCCTGTCTCATCATATTCTACACGGATATTTCCGCCAAAACGTACTTCTTTCGCATATTCCGGTCTGCGAAGCTCGAACGGGTTGCCGTCTTTTAACCAGTTATCCGGTGCTTCTACCTGATAGCCGTCTCTGATCTTCTGCTTGAACATACCATAACGGTAACGGATACCGCATCCATAAGATGCATATCCCAGTGTTGCAAGAGAATCCAGGAAACATGCTGCCAGACGTCCGAGTCCACCGTTACCAAGTGCCGGATCCGGCTCCTGATCCTCGATCACGTTCAGGTCGATTCCCATCTCTTCCAGAGCTTCTTTTACTTCCTTATATGCCGTCATGTTGATCAAGTTGTTTCCGAGAGCTCTTCCGAGCAGGAATTCCATGGACATGTAATATACGGTCTTCGGATCGTCTTTCTCATACTGTTTCTGTGTTGCAAGCCAGTCATCGATGATGGCTTCCTTTACAGCATAAGATACTGCCTGGAACAACTGCTGTGGAGTTGCCTCTTCTACTTCCTTACGGAACAATGTCTTCACATTGTTCTGCACATCTCTTTTAAATACGTCTTTTTCAAATCTTGGATTATACATTTTCTACTTCCCTTCTTAAAAACTGGGCTTTGATTATCTCTTCTCTACACCAATCGTTACGGCTTCACCATTGATCTTCCACTCTTTTGTGTAGCCGGCAGGTGCTGCCTTTGTAACTTCCAGTGCCAGTGTCTCATCTGCGATCGTAGATGCATTGTCTGCAAATACTTTCTCTGCTTTTTCTGTACCTTCATAAGATACTGCGATCTTATCCATAACTTCGAATCCGGCTTCCTTACGCATGGTCTGTACTTTACTGATGATCTCACGTACAAAACCTTCTTCCAGAAGTTCTTCGGAAAGGTTTGTATCCATAACAACTGTAATTCCGTTGTCATTCTCAGATACATATCCCGGCATCTGTGCAGATTCGATCAACAGGTCCTCACGGAACAGTGTCACTTCCTGTCCATTGATATCAAGCTTCAGGGCATCTGTAGCATTTAACTCATCCATTGCTGCATTTCCTTCGAGGTTATCGAGTGCTGCTTTAATACCTCCTAACATTTTACCATATTTTGGTCCCACTGTCTTTAACTGAGGTTTAAAAGTATATGAAGTAAAGTCACGAACATCTTGTGTAAATGTTACATTCTTTACATTTAATTCATCTTTTACAATGTCTTTGTAAAATTCCGGAACTTCGAAATCAGCTTTTACATACATCTGTCCGATTGGCTGACGGTTCTTGATGTTGGCTGTATTTCTGCATGCACGTCCCATAACAACCAGTTTCAGAACGTTGTCCATGTTAGCTTCCAGCTCTGTATCGATATGTGCTTCATTTACAACAGGGAAGTCACACAGGTGGATACTTTCCGGTGCGCTTTCATCAACGCTTCTTACCAGGTTCTGGTAGATCTCTTCTGTCATGAACGGGATCATCGGAGCTGCTGTCTTGCAGATCTCAACCAGTGCTGTGTACAGAGTCATGTAAGCATTGATCTTATCCTGCTCCATTCCCTTAGCCCAGAAACGTTCACGGCTTCGTCTTACATACCAGTTACTCATGTCGTCTACGAAGCTCTGAAGTGCCTTTGCAGCCTCTGGAATCTTGTAGTTGGACAGATCATAGTCTACTGCCTTGATTGCTGAATTCAGCTTAGACAGAAGCCATTTATCCATAACAGACAGTTTGTCGTAGTCTAATGTATATTTTGTTGCATCGAAATCATCGATATTTGCATACAGTACGAAGAACGCATATGTGTTCCACAATGTTCCCATGAACTTTCTCTGACCTTCTACAACGGCTTTTCCGTGGAAACGGTTCGGCAGCCACGGTGCACTGTTGACATAGAAGTACCAGCGGATCGCATCTGCGCCGTATTTCTCCAGTGCGTCGAATGGATCAACTGCATTTCCTTTAGACTTACTCATCTTCTGACCGTTCTCATCCTGCACGTGTCCAAGTACGATAACGTTCTTGTATGGCGCTTTGTTGAAAATCAGTGTTGAGATTGCAAGCAGTGAGTAGAACCATCCACGGGTCTGGTCAACAGCCTCGGAAATGAAGTCTGCAGGGAACTGCTTTTCAAATAATTCTTTATTCTCAAATGGATAGTGGTGCTGTGCAAATGGCATAGATCCACTGTCGAACCAGCAGTCGATAACTTCCGGTACTCTGTGCATCTGTTTGCCGCAGCATGGGCACTTGATCGTTACATCGTCGATGTATGGACGGTGAAGTTCGATATCATCCGGGCAGTTGTCAGACATTTCTTTCAGCTCTTCGATGCTTCCGATCGAATGCTGGTGTCCGCACTCACATTCCCAGATATTCAGTGGAGTTCCCCAGTAACGGTTACGGCTGATACCCCAGTCCTGAACATTCTCAATCCAGTCGCCGAAACGTCCTTTACCGATACTTTCCGGAATCCAGTTGATTGTGTTGTTGTTAGCGATCAGGTCATCTTTTACTTCTGTCATCTTGATGAACCATGATTCACGAGCGTAGTAGATAAGTGGTGTATCACATCTCCAGCAGTGTGGATAGCTGTGCTCGAACTTCGGTGCATCGTAGAGAAGTCCACGTCCGTCGAGGTCTTTTAATACTTCCGGGTCAGCCTTCTTAACGAATAATCCGGCAAATGGAGTCGTCTCTCCCATGTTCCCTTTTTCGTCTACTAACTGTACGAATGGCATGTCATACTTACGTCCAACCTTGGCATCGTCTTCACCAAATGCAGGCGCGATATGAACAACACCGGTACCATCTGTCAGTGTTACATAAGTATCACATGTAACGAAGAATGCTTTCTTTTTCTGCTTAGAAGCGCAGTCATAAGCACACTGGTATAATGGCTCATATTCTTTGTATTCGAGATCTTTACCTTTGTATGTCTCAAGAATCTCGTATGCTTTCTGTCCTTCTTCTGCAAGTTTTCCAAGTACTGTATCAAGAAGAGCTACTGCCATGTAGTAAGTATATCCGTCGGCAGCTTTTACTTTCGCATAGTCTTCTTCCGGGTTTACGCAGAGTGCGATGTTGGATGGAAGTGTCCATGGTGTAGTTGTCCATGCGAGGAAGTATGCATCCTCTCCTACTACTTTGAAACGAACGATCGCAGAACGTTCTTTTACATCTTTATACCCTTGCGCTACTTCCTGTGCAGAAAGCGGAGTTCCGCAACGAGGACAGTATGGCACGATCTTGAATCCTTTATACAGGAGCTTCTTGTCCCAGATTCTCTTGAGTGCCCACCACTCAGACTCGATGAAATTGTTATCGTATGTTACATATGGGTCATCCATGTCAGCCCAGAAGCCTACGGTATTAGAGAAATCCTCCCACATACCTTTGTATTTCCATACGCTTTCTTTACATTTCTTGATAAATGGTTCGATACCGTATTTTTCGATCTGGTCTTTTCCGTCCAGTCCGAGAAGCTTCTCAACTTCGAGCTCTACAGGAAGTCCGTGTGTATCCCATCCGGCCTTTCTTGGAACTTCGTATCCTTTCATTGTACGGTATCTTGGAATCATATCCTTGATAACACGTGTCAGAACGTGTCCGATGTGCGGTTTTCCGTTGGCTGTCGGAGGGCCATCGTAGAACATATAGATCTCGTTGCCTTCACGGTCACGCATACTTTTTCTGAAGATGTCATTGTCTTCCCAGAATTTCTCTGTCTGTTTTTCTCTCTCTACAAAATTAAGGTCTGTAGAAACTTTCTTATACATATTTACCTCCATAAAATTAAAACATAGAATAAAAAAAGCTTCCGCCCTGTATAGGACGAAAGCTGTACTTACGTTTATAAACCACCTAACATACCATCATATGTCTTCCCTTTAACGGAGGAATGCCGTCAGTTTTTACTTGGCAGTCAGGCTCTTGTTCACACCCTGAAACCGTTCAAAATCTGCAACTCAGAAGTGATATTCAGATATATCTTACTTGTACCGGACTTCCACCATCCCCGGCTCGCTATTGCGTTCTGTTATATCCTACTGTCTTCGTCAGCGTTTTTCACACTCCTTATTATATGCAGTAATCCTAAAATCCGTCAAGGGTTTTTACATTTTTTAATCGGTTTTTCTCCGTATTTTTCATATATTTTCTATTTTTTATCTTCTACGGCGTATAAGCAGCACGATCAGACTGAAGATCAGAATCACCAGTGCTACGCATCCTCCGGCGATCATATATTTTTCTGTACTTGATTTTCCGGCAAATTTTTTCTGTCCGAAATCCCATACTGCTTTTACTTTTTGCAGAAAATTCTTCCAGATACTCTTTGCACTTGATTTTCCACCGTTTTTCTTCGAATCACCGGAATTATCCACATCCTTCGGCTTACTGTCCACACGTTCTTTCCCGGTGCTTACTTTCTGTAAATACTTATCCGTAAATTCTGCCGTTGCACTTCCAACCTGATGGCCGTCATATATATACCGGATCGTTCCCTCTCCGGTATCTTCATCTACATCCGTAATTTCATAATCTATATCTTTGTATGATACATCCTTCGGCAGGATCACATGTCCGTCCTCCAGCGGCTGATATTCATTTCCGCCTGTCTGCACGGATTCTGTATCCTCACTTCCATCTGACTGTGCCGATACAGCACTCTGGCTATCCGCAGCCGATATAAATTTCTCTACTTCATCCGGTTTCTTCTCATCTGCCACCTGGATCTTCTGGAAATTGTTAAATGCATATTCGAACAGATTCTTCGTATCCGGATATATATTCACACCATGTGTCCGAAGTACGACACATACCAGTTTCATATTGCCATTATCGGCCAATGTGATCAGCGTAGATAATGCATTCGATGTATATCCTGTCTTTCCTGCAACCGCATACTGGTAATAATTTTTATTTTCTTTGATCAGCATCTTATGATGCTGTGGAAATACATGTTCTTCCGTCGTATCGGATGCCGGGATCTTATAACTCTGCTCCTGGCAGATCTTCAGGAATTCCGGATAGCGCCAGATCTCTCTGCCGATCAAAGCCATATCGCGCGCACATGTATAATGATTGTCATCATGAAGCCCGTTCGCATTGACGAAATTGGAATTATTGCCGCCAAGGCTTTTACATTCTTCGTTCATCTGCTGGATGAACCAGTTGTAATCATGTCCGGCATTTTTCCCGACATTTTCCGCCACCGCATAAGCTGCTTCATTCGCTGAGGCAAGCAGAGTCGCATATAATGCCTGTTCCAGCGAGATCACATTACCTTCTTTTAATCCAACCGAAGAATCTCCCGGCTGCATAAAAGATATGCAGTCATTGGAAAATGTTACCTTGTCTGACAGATTGCCGTATTTTAAAGCAATAAGACTGGTCAGGACTTTTGTGATACTTGCCGGGTACTCATGTTCATCAATATTTTTCGCATATAAGATGCTTCCTGTTCCCGCATCCATCACGATTGCAGCTTCACCGTATGTGCCCGGTCCTTTTGGCCAGTTCTTCCAACCGTTCGACTGGATCTCCATCTTATAGGCATCTTCTTCTGCCTTCTTTTCCCGCTCTTCCGGCGTCATGTCTTCTTCTTTTTTCTCTTCCTTCTTATTGGAATCATCTTTTGATGCGTCTGCCGCCTGACTGCTCTCACTGCCGCCAGGTTCCGCATATACTTTCTGGCTTACCGTTCCCGGTATTACTGTAAATAAGGCCAAGATCAATATTATAATCCTGGCCACAACTTTCTTGCTCTGTTTCATTATACTCGCCCGTTTACTGTCCCCTTATATTCATCTTTTGTAAATCACTTTAATATAACAACTGCTCGATCTTCTTTTTATTCGCATCAAAATCAACCTTCAGTACCTGCATACCCTCATAAGTGATATCTGTATACGTTCCGTCCTGTGGAATGCATGTCTGCTGCATCTTCAGATCGTCCACCGACAGAACATCTTTTGCCATAGAGTACATCTCCGATACACTCATATTCGTCTTTACATGATTTACAGCGTAATTGATCAGAGGCAGTAACGCACTTGGATCCTTCTTCTCCATAATCTTACGGTAGATTCCATACATTACACTTCTCTGACGTCTTGTTCTTTCAAAATCATTGCCCAGTGTACGGTTTCTCGCATGCGCAAGTGCCTGGGATCCGGTCAGTGTCACATCTCCGGCCTGAATATCCGGCATACCATTCTCTCTGTAATAAGCAGCCTCTTCTTCACTGATGAATACGGTCACACCGCCAATCTCATCGATTACATTTACCAGATCATCAAAGCTGATCGTAATATAATTCTGAATATCAAGATCATATGTCTTATTGATCGTGTTGATCGTAAGTCCCACTCCGCCGTATGCATAAGTATGGCCCAGACGGCTCTTTCCATGTCCGTCAATATCAACCAGCGAGTCTCTCAGGAATGAGATTGCTGTTGATTTTCCTTCTTTTTTGTTAAAGGATACCATCATCATACTATCCGAACGTCCCCGGTCCGCATCCGGATCTCTGGAATCCGTACCTACCAGAAGGACATTATATACATCCTTGTCTTTTCTCTTTTCTTTGGCGATCTTAACCTTCTTTGCATTCGGATCTACTTTGTCTGCCGACACAACCCCTACAGAATCCCCGTAGAATTTCCACCAGATCGACCCGTAGATACCGCCAATCAGCAATACGATCAATAATATTATAATTCCTGCAATCTTACGTTTTTTGTGTTTTCGAAAAAACTTCATCTGTCTGTGTCCCCCTAGTCCTTGATCACACGGCCAAACTTGTCCGTCGAACCTTTTTCCATCTTGCCATAGTGACCGTAAGCTCCGTATTTACCATAACTTCCGTAGTGGCTTCCATAACTGCCGTAATTGCCGTAACGTCTGTATCCATAGCCGTATCCTTGTCCGCTGGATGAATTATCACCATTGAACACATATCCCAGCATATCGATTCCACTTAATGCAAGGCTTTCTACACCTTCTCTGATCTCGCGAAGCTTCGTATAATCATAGCGGATCACATAAAGGGCCGCATCTACATATTTGCCCAAAAGCGGTGCATCTGCCAGAAGTTCGGATGGCGCAGTATCCAGGATGATAATGTCATATTTTGACTTCAGAGCTTTGATCAGTGCTCTCATACGTCCGCTTCCTATCAACAGCGAATTCTCTCCATCCGGTGCGCCGCCGAAAATGACATGAAGGCTTCCGTTCTCATTCGTTCTTTCCTTCGGAAGCTTTACATTGGTAATTGCTTCAGATAACGGCACTTCTTTCTTAAGAACCGAGCCAAGTCCCGGATGTGGTTCCTGCTCGTTCATCACTCCCGCAATCGAAGGATTTCTAAGATCACAGTCGACCAGCAGTACTTTCTTTCCCTGCTGTGCAATGGAAATTGCCAGATTCGCCGAAAGTGTCGTCTTACCTTCTCCCGGGATCGAACTCGTAACAAGCAGGGTCTGGTATTCCTTTTTCTCCACATCTTTCATAATACGGATACGAAGCTTTCTTATCGCTTCCAGATAACTCATGGAGATTCTTTCATTTAACAGGCTCACTGAATTATAAAATGTCTCTTTTTTACGCTTTTTCGTGCGGACATACGGGATACTTCCCAGATCCTGCAGATTGATATTCTTCTTCAGATCCTTTCTTGACTTCACAGTTCTTCTGGAAAGCACATACAGCAGAAGAATCACACAACCTATGATCGCACCTTTTAAAGCTCCACGCTTGTAAGATCCACGTATAACCTCCACACGTTTGGTATCTGTCGGGATACCGGTCTCATCCAGAATCGTAAGCTTGGTCTCTCCAAGTACGAATTCCGCAACTTTCGGATAATTCTTTATGACTGATTTTAACGTCTTATATGCCATCTGCGGATCATTTCCCGATACGGATATTGTCAGAAGATTCGTTCCGTCATCCGCTTTAACATCGATCGATCCCGGCATGGAATCAAGCCCCATGTCCTCAGCAACTACATCCTTCAGTACACCACTGGTAAGAATATACGGGAACACTTCCGCCATCTGCTGGGCAGACTGTGCATTCACATAGTCCATGCCGCCGGCAGATGTCACCGAGACTGTTGCCGATGCCACATATTTTGACTGATAACTGGTACTCACCGAGAAATAAGACTGTACTGCGCAAATAATTATAAGCCCGATGAGCAGCCACCACAGCCTCTTCACACCATGATAAACATCCAACATAACATTTGTCAGATCAATCTTCTCAGGCGCATCTACACGTTCACTTCCTGATTTGTCTCTATAATCGCCCATATACTCTACATTCCTTTACTTCTTCCATAATTGCCGTAACGTCCGTATTTGCTGTATTTACCATAATAATGTCCCACCGGACTGTCCACCAGGCCGGAGAACGATCTTACACCGTTCAGTACAACTCCCAGTACCTTACCTTCCTTGTCACGGAAATCGTCCATTACTTCATTGATGTCTTCAGCCAGCATATAATTCTGCTTTGCCACGATCATAACCGCATCTGCACAATGTGCAAATATCTGCGCATCTCCGATGATTCCTGCCGGTGGTGTATCAATGATCACATAATCCACAAATTTCCTGCATGCAGTCATTAGCTTAAAAAATGACTCCGAGTTAAGCATCTCCGTCGATGAGGAATAGCAGTTCTTTCCACCCATGAACAACATATGCTTTCTGGTACACGGAACCATGACATCCGCAAGAGATCCGTTTCCTCTCAGATACTCTCCCAGTTCATTCTCCTCTTTTGGCTCCATACCAAAGATCAGGAACTGCGACGGTCTTCGGATATCACCATCTACCAGCAGTACCCTCTTGGACTGTTCTGCCAGCGTGATCGCCAGATTGGCGGCAACCGTAGATTTTCCTTCATTTTCAGATACACTGGTTACCACGAGGACTTTCTGTTCATTCTTTGCCATCCGGTATTCTACCTTGGCCGCCAGTTTCTTATAACTTTCCACGAACCGGAAGCTTGCTACCGGATCATCAACCAGGATCGCTTTTTTCTTACGCCGGAATATATCCCGGATCGTCTTATATTTCCATTCATAACTGATGGCTCCGAGACTTCTGGCATCCAGCTTCTTCTCGATTTCATTCTCCTGTTTAATAGTATTCTTCATATAAGAGAACAGTCCGAGGAGGATGATCACCAGTGCTCCTGCCACAAGTCCGCCCTTCTTAGCCTGTCCGCCTGCATCCAGCGGATTATCCGGTGTATACGGGACTTTCGGCTCCTCCAGCACATCCATAACCGCACTGCCCACCGTATACAGCGATACGCTGCTATAGTTATCCATGACCGTACGGATAATATCTATGGAATCCTTCGGCGTATCTGCCGTCACACTTAAGACCAGCATATTGGTACCTTCCAGCACCTTTGCATGAATGTCTGCATCCAGCTCTTCCACCTTCAGCTTCTCACAGATCTTCTTCTCCATAATGTTACTTTTTAATATCTTCTCAAATGTCTTCGCCATTGTGTTGGCCGAACTCAGATTACTGTACGCATTCGCATCGCCTCTGGATGCCACCACAAATGTCGCCTGCGTTGTATACTCCGGAACATACCTGCTGCTTACAACTACATAAGTTAACAACGCTCCCGCAATTGCCCCCAGGATGATCACCCACCAGTTGGACACTATATCATGCACAAGAGTATACGGATCCAGGTCTGTATCCATAAATGCAGGCATGTCATTTCTATTATTACTTTCCATCCTGTGTTCCCTCCTGATCCTGTACCACAACGAATAACTTTGTCACCGCAGTCGGTGCTCCCTCTGCCGTATAAGAATATTCCACCGGATAAACCCCTGCTTTGGAATAATCCACTTCTGATTTCACACTGATTGCTTCTCTTGTACCTGCAAGAGCCTCTCCGTCATCCGCATACGTATATGTTGCACCATTCATCTCCATACCTTTGACATAAGACATCGGATCGATTTCATGTCCTACTGTTGTATATGCGATATAATCCGATAATACCGGATATTCTTTCATCTGCTCCTGTCTGTCACCGGATTCTGTTACGGTCACTTCGAGAGGCACTGAACACACATCACCCGCACTGTTACTTACCTGTACGGTCACTTTGTAAATTCCTGCAGCTGCATTATACATACCATCATCCAGACTGGTACGTATCTGACTGGTCAGGTCACCATCAAGGCAATCCTCTGCCTTCATATTCTCCGTAAGGTTCGCCTTCCCCACCTCTGTTGTCGAATATCTAAGCGGTGCCTTCAGATGGATCTTCGGCGGCGTGTAATCTTTGTACTGTATGGTTCTTTCCAGTGTCCCTACCTGATTCGCCTTATCGAATACCACATACGTAATGGTACGCTTGCCCGGCGCAATAAAATGCGACATCGAAGCGATACGTACAGACGATGTCAGGTCACCGTCACGGTTGTCTTCTGCTTTGACACCTTTCAGAAGTGCTTTCTTCTGCTTCTTCTGATCGGTCTGCACACTCAGTGTCACCGTCTTATCCTTACAGGTGATCACCGGCGGTGTATGGTCTTCCAACATCTTGGACTTCACAGTATACCCGGCAAATATAGCACAGGATGCCACAAATATCAGACACACTGCTATTTTTAGTCTTCTCATAGTCATTCTCCTTCATCGTTAATATAACTGTTACCGTCCAGAATACGGAACCGGTTCTAATCTCAGGATCTCTCTGTTGTCACAGAGTCTTGCCGGATTATACTGAAACAACACATCCAGATGATTCTCAGAATATTCACGGCTCAGTTCTTCATACGCATCCAGCATATACGGTGTCCTCTGAAGTGGACTGTGTGCATCACTTGCGATCACAGAAATCAGATTATGCCGCAAAAGACTGTCGGCCGCACGCTTCGGTCCTCCTCCGAATCTTCCGAGGAAGCTTCCCTTATTCGCCTGAATCACATATCCTTTTCTGAACCAGCGGTACGCGATCTGCGGATAATCCTGTATAAATTCATACCTTTCCGCATGGGCGATCACCGGTCTTGCTCCGACTTCTTCAACTCTCTTCAGAATAGAATCCGCAAATCCAGGATCTTCATCAAATGCAAATTCCATCAGTATGTACCGGCTCTGGTTAAGCGGCATGATCTTATGATTCACGATCAGCTCCGGAAGGTCTTCTGTCGAAAATACTTCCATTCCCGGCAGGATCTCTATCGGGATCTTCTCTTTTCTGACCGCTCTGACCACACTTTCATATCTGTCAATATATTCTCTCCCGAAATAGTTCCCATACATTCCCGGGATATTGCAATGCGGGGTCGCTATGATCTTGTCCACTCCGCTGTCTGCTGCCATACGTGCCATCTCCAGCGTATCATACATATCTTCGGCTCCGTCATCAATCCCCGGGAGTATATGCGCATGTATATCTATCATCTCATCATCCTTTGTAATTTATAGTCTTTTTTATTATATCATTTTCAAATTATGGAGTAAAGAAAACGATACTTACTATTTCTTACTTGTCTCCTTCAGATATCTGACCGTTGCTTCTGTGTATCTGCACAAATATTCCGGTACGCCGTCTGCCTTTCCGGTCTCCGCAATTGCCGCTGCCACACAAGTGTTACATACCTTTCTAATCTTACAACTACTGCATCTGGCCGAAATTCTAAGACTCTCTGTTTCTTTTTTTGTAAACTTCCACGCTTCCTCAAACTCCACATCCCGAAGCGGTATGCTTGGCTTATCCAGTACCACACAGGATCGCATCTCGCCCTGCCAGTTCACCACAAAAGAACTCTTACCGGCACGACACGCCATCTGTCCCGGAACTGCCTCTCCTTCCGGAGTATTCTCTGCTTCGTCTAATTGGATCTTGCGGTATTGGGCAAATACTTCTTCTCCCATCTCTCTTTGCAAAACTTCCACTCTTGCTTTTGCCGCCATCTCCGGATCCAGTCTGGCCTGATTATTATACGCATGATTTCGTTCTCTCACAGACGGATACATATAAGTATCGATCCTCACCGGAGCATCCAGTGATTCACCAAGCTCTATGATCTTCATCCTGTCATCCACATTCGCCTTTGCAAGACTTCCATTCACTTTCACATCAATGTTCCTCTCACGCAAAAGCCGGATGCCGTTCACCGCCTTGTCGAATCCTCCCGGATAGTGGCACAAACGCTCATAAGTCTCATTGCTTGCACCATATAATGTAATATTAATTCTTCTTGGTTTATTTTCCGCAAAAAAATCTGCCCACGCCTCATCGATCAGCGTTCCGTTCGTGTTAATCGTAATAATCATCCCCAGTTCACGCAGTTTTTGATATAACTCGCGGAAATCTGGATACAACAGCGGCTCTCCACCTGTCAAAAGAACAAATAGCGTCCCGGCTTTCATCATATCTTCTGCCGTTTTCGTCCATTCTTCAATCGTGCGCAGCCTACCCACCTGTTCCATCTCTTCTCTGCTCATACGCACATAACACATATCACAGTTCAGATTACAAAGCGGCAGCAACTCCAACACTCCATATAGCGGCACCTTCTTCTCTGTCGCCATTGCAAACATCTGTTGCTCTATTGTCGTTCCATCTTCCATTAATTCCATATTACACCCTCAACAATTCCTGTAGATTTTAAAAAAGAACCGGGAATCCGGTTCTTTTTATGTATAATATATATGTTTGTTTTATGATTTTGCAGTCTCCCAAGTGTTGATATTCAGATTAGTTGTGCAATGAATATTGTCCCCAGTTTCTCCTCTCCAAACAATAACATCCTTTCTCGGTCCGCTAGGGATACCCAAAATATTCTTCTTCAGATATCCGTTATAAAACTCATCCGTTGTCTTTGCTTCATGTTCAGTTCCGCATCGACCATAAGTTCCCAGTATTACGTCGTCACTTGTTTCCGGCTGTCCATCCGGTCCATTCAGCCACACTGTCGAACCAGTCCATCCTGTCCATTCCTGTGCATTACATTTAAACTTATACACTTTATTCTGGTCACCACAAGCTGCCACATACTCATTAGCTACAAATCTTTCGCCTACCATAGTAGGTCTAACATACGCCCTCTTCATACTTATACACTCCTTTTATTATTTTACTCTTGTTATCCATAATCCTCTGTCTATATTATTCTATTATATAAAAGTCTAATGCTAAATTCAATACTAAAATCCTTATTGTTATAGACAATTCTTATTATCTATAATTATAACTACATTTTTTAATATTTTCAATACTGCTTACTTGTCATTTCACGTCGTTTTATTACACTTTTATGCGTGATTATGTACATTCTACTAATAATTACTCGTACTGATCAGAAATCTATCGCCATCCGGCTTGATTCTTCCTCATCCAGTTCCGTAACCTTCGTCTCCATAACACGGTACACCCTCTGGCACATATTCAATACACTTGGTCTGTGTGTCGTCACGATACAGGTCTTGTTCGGCTTCTGCTCGATGATATTACGCAGCACCTTGCGCTCTGTCGTTACATCCAACGCAGACGTCGCCTCATCCAACAGAAGGATCGGCGCATTGCGAAGAACTGCACGTGCGATAGAGATCCGCTGTGCCTGTCCTTCCGAGAGCCCTCGTCCACGCTCTCCGAGCGCACTGTTGATCGTATCCGGCAGTTTTTCCACAAAGTCCCATGCACATGCGATTTTTAAAGCCTCGATAATCTCTTCATCCGTAGCATCTTCTTTGACCATCCGCATATTCTCCGCAATCGTACCGGAAAGGATCGTATTTCCCTGAGGTACATAGGCGAAGAAATGTCTCGTCTCTGCATTCAGGACGATTTCTCTTCCGTTGGATGCAACGATCACAGCCTCTCCTTCCTGCGGACGGATCAGTCCAAGGATCAGACGGATCATCGTCGTCTTTCCTTCTCC